>Ga0310696_10000834_pt1 | contig 45799 bp, 38 predicted proteins | sample AusTroGonzalo_MG_4_FD_203885 | JGI IMG/M metagenome (GOLD analysis project Ga0310696, IMG submission 203885) | Bovine rumen microbial communities from tropical cattle in Woodstock, Queensland, Australia - Gonzalo_02 (v2) (version 2) | ecosystem: Host-associated > Mammals > Digestive system >... | reverse complement strand
GATGCGCTTGGCGTACTGCGGATCGATCGCGTGTTCGGCGTCGATGATCGCGCACTTGCCGCCGTTGCGCTGGGCGTTGGCGATGACGTGCAGACAGAGCGTCGTCTTGCCGCTCGATTCCGGCCCGTAGATCTCGACGATGCGTCCCATCGGGAGCCCGTTGATGCCGAGCGCGAGGTCCAGCGACAGACTGCCGGTGCTTATCACGGGCACGTCGACCGCCGTCCCGGAGTCGCCGAGGCGCATGATGGAGCCCTTGCCGAACTCCTTTTCGATCTGGCTGATCGCGATCTGCAGACTCTTTTCCTTATCGAGCAACGGAGGTGAATTTTTTTCCGCCATGATTGATGTCCCTTATCGTTGGGGTTGTCAGATGTCGAGGTCCTTGACGTTGGCCGCGTGCTTTTCGATGTACGCCCGCCGGGGTTCGACGACGTCGCCCATCAGCAGATTGAAGATGCGGTCGGCCGCCACGGCATCCTCCATCGTTACCTTGATCATGGTCCGCGTCAGGGGATCCATGGTCGTCTCGGCCAGCTGCTCGGGATTCATTTCGCCCAAGCCCTTGTAGCGCTGGATGTGCAGGCTCGAATCGCGCTGGCCGCCGCCCCGGACGGTCGAGAAGAACGCGGCGAGCGACTTCACCGGGATCGGCTGGTCGTCGCGACTCAGCCGGATCTGCGCCAGGACCTCTTCGCCGTCCTTGAAGATCGCCTTGGGGGAGATGCCCGCCGCCTTGAGCTCGGCAACGAGCGCGGCGCAGTTGTCCGCCTCGAAGGCCCGGATCACGTCGATGTGCCGCCGCAGTTCCGCCGCGAGCTCCGCCGCGTCCGCCTCGTTGAGCGCCGCCGGATCGACGTCGCCGCGCAGCCGCTGCTCGGCCTCGGTCACAAGCGTCTGCTGCTCCGCGTCGGAGTAGACGAAGTGCGAATCGGAACTGCCGTCCTTTTCGCGTATGGTGATGTACGCCGTCGGACACCTGCCGTCGTCGGTCACCGCGTCGAAGTACTCGTTCGGATTGATGCCGATGCGGCGCAGTCCGGAAGCGAGCTGTTCGGCGCGGTTGTAGAAGTTGATGAGCGCATCCGCTTCGGCGCGCTCAAGTTCGCGGCCGCCGCGCTCGACCACCGCGTCCTCAAGCCCGAGGTTGATCAGGAAGCGGTTCAGCTGATCCTCGGTGTCGATGTAGCGGCTGATCTTCTTGCCCTTGGTGACCTTGAAGAGCGGCGGCTTGGCGATGTAGACGTACCCCGCCTCGATCAGCGGCCGCATCTGCCGGAAGAAGAAGGTGAGCAGAAGCGTCCGGATGTGCGAACCGTCGACGTCGGCATCGGTCATGATGACGATGCGGTGATAGCGCGCCTTGGTGACGTCGAAGTCCTCGCCGATGCCGCACCCGACGGCGTAGATCAGCGACTGGATCTCCAGATTGTCGAGCATGCGGTCGAGCCGCACCCGTTCGACGTTGAGGAGCTTGCCGCGGATCGGCAATATCGCCTGAAATTCGGAGTCGCGTCCGTCCTTGGCGGAGCCGCCGGCCGAGTCGCCCTCCACGATGTAGAGCTCGCAGCGTTCGGGGTTGCGGTCGTTGCAGTCCGAGAGCTTGCCGGGGAGCCCCAGCCCTTCCAGCGGGCCCTTGCGGCGCACCGCCTCGCGCGCCTTGCGCGCGGCTTCGCGCGCCCGGCACGCCAGCATCGCGTTTTCGCCGATCTGCTTGGCGACCACGGGGTTCTGTTCCAGATAGGCCCCCAGTTCGTCGTTGATCACCGATTCGACGATGCCGCGGACTTCGCTGTTGCCGAGCTTGGTCTTGGTCTGCCCCTCGAACTGCGGATCGGGCACCTTGACGCTGATCACCGCCGACAGCCCCTCGCGCACGTCGTTGCCGCTCATCGGAGTGTCGTTCTTGAGGTACTCCTTGCAGTAGGCGTTGATCGTGCGCGTCAGCGCGGTCTGGAAGCCCACCAAATGGCTGCCGCCCTCGATGGTGTTGATGTTGTTGGTGTAGCTGTGGACCTGCTCCTGATTGCCGTCGTTGTACTGCATGGCGACTTCGACGTCGATGCCGCCGCGCTCGCGGTGGAAGTAGATCACCTCGTTTCCCAGCACCTTGCGGTCGGTGTTGAGCAATGCGACGAACTCGCGGATGCCGCCCTCGTAGTGGAAAACCTCGTTGCGGGGCGCGCCGTCGGGACCGGCTTCGCGCTCGTCGGTGAGGGTGATGCGGATGCCGGAGTTGAGGAACGCCAGTTCCCGCAGACGCTTGGCGAGGATGTCCCACACGTAGGTCGTGTCGGGGAAGATCGTCCCGTCGGGCTTGAAGGTCACGCGGGTGCCGCGCTTGTCGGTCGTGCCGGTGACTTCGAGCGGAGAGGTCGTCACGCCGCGCTCGAACTTGATCAGATACGACTTGCCGTCGCGGAAGACCTCGGCCGTCAGCCAGTCCGAAAGCGCGTTGACGCACGACACGCCGACGCCGTGCAGACCGCCCGACACCTTGTAGCTGTTGTGGTCGAACTTGCCGCCCGCGTGCAGTATGGTCAAGACCACCTCGACGGCGGGCTTGCCCTCGCCCTCGTGCATGTCGACCGGGATGCCGCGGCCGTCGTCCTCGACGCTGACCGAGCCGTCGCGGCGGATCGTCACGTCGACCTTGGTGGCGTAGCCGGCCAGCGCTTCGTCGATGGAGTTGTCCACCACTTCGTAGACCAGATGGTGCAGTCCGCGCTGGCCGGTGTCGCCGATGTACATCGACGGACGCACCCGCACCGCTTCCAGACCTTCCAGCACCGTGATCTTGCTGGCGCCGTAATCGCCGGAACCGTCGGCGGCGACCTGGGGTTTTTCCTCGTTTTCGCTCATTGATCTAAAGTCCTGCTGTATATTATGGATTTACCGTTTTTCCGTCCGATCACATCCAGTGCGCCAGAAGCTCTTCGCGCGAAAGACTCGTGAAATAGCTCGCCGGGATGTCGAGTATCGTGAACGCTCCGGAGCGCTTTTCCGCCGCAAGTCTCGCCGCCGCCCGGGCGTGGGCCACCAGCACGTTCGCCGTCGCCTCGGGGTTGCTGCCCCAGACGCAGCGGTATTCGATGCGGGCGGAGTTGCCCTTGCCGGTCTTGCCCGCCGCCACGACGAGGCCGTCGTGCGGGAACCCGGCGTACTTGGCCTTGAGCTCTTCCTGCGAGATGAAGTTGACCGTCGTGTCGTAGGGGGCGAAGTACCCCGGCATCTCCATGATCGCCTTGGTGACGGCGACCTTGTCCGCGCCCTCCTCGAGCACCACGAAGCACTCTCTCTTGTGCATGTCGCCGGGCTCGAACTTCGGGTTTTCGCCGTCCTGGACTTTCTTCACCGCCGCGGGGATCGCGTGGGTGAACTGGCGCGCGTCCTTGACGCCGGGGATCGTCCGCAGCGCGTCGGAGTGCCCCATGCTCAACCCGCCCGCCGGTCCCAAACCGTAGAAGCCGTAGGCGCGGCTGCCGGGCAGGAACGCCCCCGCCAGAGTCCGCTCCAGCGAGAAGATGCCGGGATCCCAGCCGGTCGAGATCACGGAAACGTGACCGGAAACCTTGGCGGTCTTGTCCATCTCGGCGAAGTAATCGGGGATGTGGATGTGGTTGTCGAAGCTGTCGACCGTGTTGATGAGCTTCGCCATCTGCGGGCCGAACTTGGGCAGGTCGTCCTTGGAGCCGCCGCAGAGGATCGCCACGGCCGCACCGGTCGACTTGAAGGCCTTTTCCGCATCGGAAACGTGGAAGACCGGGACCTCGTCGAACTCCTTCTTCACCCGCTCCGGCGAACGGCTCACGACGCAGACGAGCTTCATATCCGGATTATTCCTGATCGACGCGATCACTCCGCGGCCGACGTTGCCGTAACCCACTACGGCGACCTTGACTTCAGACATTCTAAAAACCCTTTCGTAAAGACCTCGGCAAACCTGCCGTTTATATTATTATAAATAATATAACCCGGGTAAAGGCGACATTCAATGCGCCCGGCGAAAAAATCCGCGTCTTTTATGGAAAGGTCAGTATTCCGGCGGGGGCGGCTGCTCCGCGGGGTATTTGGCGGGGAAAAGTTCGTGCGCCCGGCGCCAGTACGAAGCGGCCTTATCCGGATCGCCGGAGCGCCGCGCGATCTCGGCGAGTTTGGCGTAGGGGCCGGGGCGCGGACCGCTCAATTCGAGCGACTCGAGCAGCAGTTTTTCCGCCTCGGCGGGGGCGTTCCGCATCCGGTACTCGGCGAGCTTTTCGAGCGCGAACGGCAGGCGCTGACGGCTCCGCCGCACCCGGGCGAGCGCGACCTCCATCCGCGCCTCGGAGGGGGGGCGCCGCTCCGCGCCCGGCGCGGGAACGATCGAATCGTAAAAGTCGGCAAACGCCGAATCGCCGCAAAGCGCCCAGACGCCCAGAAACAGAGTTGCCAGCGCGGTCACGGCCGCCGCCGTGGCGGCGGCGCGGTCTTCGCGCTTCGCGGCGGGAGCGCGCTCCCCTTTCGGGGCCCCTTCGATCAGCACCGCCGCCGCGAGCAGCCAGAACGCCGCCAGCTGCGCCGGGACGAGATAGTCCAGCTCCATCAGCATGTGCAGGGCCGCCGCCGCGCATCCCCAGCAGACCGCGCGCCGCCACGGGGACAGCCCGCGGTAACGGCGGAAGAGCTCCACCAACGGCAGGATCAGCGCGGCGAGCGCCAGCACCCCGGCGAAGATACCCGCCTGCCCGGCGAACGAGGCGATGAGGTTGTGCGGATCGTGCGCGGCTTCGTCGGTGGAAGTGCGCTTGACGCGCATGTGCTCGCGGAAGAATCCGTCCCAGCCCGCGCCGCAGACGGGATGCGCCGCGACGAGCTGCGCCGTGGTGGCCAGATAATCCAGCCGCTCCGCGCCGGAGGCGAATCCGCGCCCCTTGTGATGCACGTACCACGCCCCGCCGAGCCCCGCCGCGACGAAGAGGGCGAGCCCCGCCAGCTTGACCGCGCGCGGCAGACGGGAACACAGGAACGCCCCCAGTCCGGCGAGAAGCGCGCAGAGCAGCGCTCCGCGGCTCCGCGTGAGCGGCAAAATGGGCAGCGTCAGCAGCACCGCCGCGGCGAAGAACAGAATTTTCGAGAGTCGGCGCGGCTCGAAGCGCTCGCCCAGTTTCGCCGCCGCGAACGCGAACGCCGCCCCGGCGAGGATCAGAAATCCCGCGAAGGAGTTGCACGAGGTGAAGGTCGCATAGACGCGGTCGTCGTCGAGCTTTATCCAGAGCTGCTGATCGAGCTTCACGCGCCCCGCCTTTTCCAACCCGGCGTAGTACTCCCGCGTCTCGGCGAAGCCCCAGAACCAGAGCCGCCACCCGGCGAGCACCGAGAGCAGGAACCCCGCCGTCAACGCGCCGACGAACCACTTTTTCCGACTCGGATCGTCCGCGAGCAGCAGCGCCGCCGTCCAGCACCACGCGCCGACCGACAGCCAGTGCACCAGCTGGGCGGCCGCGTAATCGCGCACGGCGGAATTGACGAATCCGGGCAGTACCGCCAGCGGCAGACCGACTCCCCACAGATACAGCATGATCCGCACGCCGCGCGACTCGGGCAGGCGCACCGCGCCCCCCAGAAGCGTCAGCGCGAGCAGCACGCCGCAGAGGATGGCGAAAAGCTCGGTCGGATACGAGCTGAATATCACCCATTCCCAGAGATCCGACGGGAAGGTGCCGGGCACCTCCGCGAGACCGGAGATGCCGCCGAATTTGAGCGGCAGCAGAAATGCCGTGAACGCCGTCAGCACGACGGCGAGATTCAGGCAGATCCGCCGCGCCCCGTTCATTTGCCGAAGACCACCGTGCGGCGGCCGGAGATGATGATCCGCCGCTCCAGATGACAGCGCACCGCGCGCGTCAGCACCCGGCGCTCGATGTCGCGGCCGAGGTCGCGCAGATCGTCCGGATCGTCCTCGTGGGTGATGCGCTCGACGTCCTGCTCGATGATCGGCCCTTCGTCGAGGTCGCCCGTGGCGTAGTGCGCCGTGGCGCCGATCATCTTCACGCCGCGCTCCCACGCGCGCCGGTAGGGATTGCCGCCCTGAAAGGCGGGCAGGAACGCGTGGTGGATGTTGATGATGCGGTCGGGATAGTGCGAAATGAACTCTTCGGAAAGGATCCGCATGTAACGCGCCAGCACCACGAGGTCGATGCGGTGGAATTTCAGCAGATCGAGCACCTGCCGTTCCTGTTCCCTTTCCTTGCCCTTTTCCACCGGCAGACAGAAGTAGGGCTTGTTGAAACGCGCGGCGACGGTCTCGAGCTCGGGGTGGTTGCCGATGACGATCACGACCTTGCCGCCGAGGGTGCCCTCCTCGGAGTGCATCAGAAGATCGTAGAGACAGTGCGATTCGCGCGTGACCAGCACGGCGACGTTGCGCTCGTCGTCGTTGTAGCCGACGGAGTATTCGAGCTCCAAATCCTTCGCCAGACGGGAAAATTCGTCTTCCAGTTCGCGCTTGGTGGTGCGCTCGTCCAGTTCGACCGCGACGCGCATGAAGTAGGTGTTGTCGATCATATCCGAGTACTGGCGGCATTCGAGCACGTTCAGCTGCCGCTCGTAGAAAAATCCCGTTATCCGGGCCAGAAGGCCCTTGCGATCCGCGGTGCGGATCAGAAAAACCGCTTCTCTCATCGTCTGCTCCATAATTACGCTTCGAAAATCTACCGGCTCACCAGCCGGGAAAAACCTTTTCCAGTTCGCAGCGCGCCGCGGCGATCCGCCACGCACCGAGCGCGTCTTCACTGCGCCGCGACTCCAGCTCCTTTTCCGCCCGGCGCACGTAGCTTTGCGCCAGAGCGACGCGCGCCGCACGCACCCGGGCGAACGCGGCTTCGATCTCGCGCATCCCCGGCCGGGGCGAGCGCACCGCCAGCGCCAGCAGCGCCTCCGTCGCGCGCACCAGCTCGGCGCCGCACTCCGCCGCGCTCCGCCCGGCGGAGCGCGGAAATTTTTCCGGCGGCTGCGGCAGCGAATCGAAGTCGAAGTCCAGTATCCGCTCCTCCGGCCACCCGGTGGAAATGCGCAGCGCGAGCAGCGCGCCTTCGAGCTCCGCATCCCCGCGCGGAGCTTCCCGGCGGGCGGCGAGGCGCGCCCAGACCGCCAGCTGTTCGAATCTCAGAAGCCGCCGGGCGGCCTTCCGCGTCTCGGCCTCGGGATCGGGCGCCGGAGTCCTATCCGCCGCCAGCGCGAGGTGCACGCAGCACTCCGCCTCGTGCGCCCAGACGAAACGCGGATCGTCGGCGGCGCCGAAACGGGTGAAATCCTCCTTTTCCGCCGACTTCAGCCGCGCCATCCGGCGTTCGTATTCCACCACCCCGTCCGCCGTAGCGGACAAAAGTTCGAAGGTGCGCGGACCGAGTTTGTTTTCCTCGGCCGCGCGGTACGCGGAAGCGAAATCGTCCCGCGCCTCCGTCCGCACCGCCGCCGCGCGGCACCCGGCGAGCGCGACGCACAGCGCCGCGCCGGATGCGGCGAGCATGCGGAACGGACGAAACATCACTTGAAAGTATTCTCCGGAGCCGGGAACGTACCGCTTTTCACCTCGGAAGCGTACGCGGCGAGCGCGCTGCGCATCGCTTCGCCGATCTCACCGAAGCGCTTGGCGTGCTTCGGCGTGTGGGCGGTGATGCCCAAGGTGTCGTACAGCACCTGCACCTGCCCCGAACACTCGGCCCCGGAACCGATGCCGATGGTCGGGATGCGCAATGCTTCGGTGACACGGCGCCCCAGTTCGGCGGGGACGCACTCCAAAACCACCGCGAACGCGCCCGCCGTTTCGATCGCGCGCGCCTCGGCGATCAGTTTTCCCGCCGCCGCGCTGCCCCGACCGACCACCCGGTAGGCGCCGACGGTATTGATGCTCTGCGGCAGAAGCCCCAGGTGCCCCAGCACCGGAATCCCCGAAACGACCAGACGGCGGATCAGCTCCGGATCGGCGCCGCCTTCGAGCTTGACCGCGTCGGCTCCGGCCTCCTGAAGCGCCCGACCGGCGTTGCGCAGTGCCTCGTCGATGCCGGTATGGTAGCTCATGAACGGCATGTCGAAGATCACGAACGCATCCGGCGCGCCGCGCCGCACCGCCTTGGCATGGTGCAGCATCGCCTCCATCGTCACGGGGATCGTGGTGTCGTATCCCAGCATCGTCATCCCCAGCGAGTCGCCCACGAGTATCAGGTCGATCCCCGCCGCATACGCCGCCGCCGACTCCGCCGCGGATCCGGCCGTTATCATAACCAGTTTTTCGCCCGCGTCGCGGCGCTTGGCGAATGCGCAAACCGTTGTCTTTGCCATATCGAAAACTCCCCTTTTTTGAGACTTACCGCCGTTCCGGAAACACCTCGGCGAAGTCGAAACGGCGTTCCAGAGCCGCCATGACTTCGCGTTCCCGCCGCCGCATGCGCCGCCGCGCCGCGGGTTCCAAGTCGTCCTCGCCCGCCGCGTGCAGCAGTCCGTGGACCAGATACAGCGCCAGTTCGCGCGAATATCCGGTGCCGCGCTTTTCGCCTTCGCGCGCCGCCGCGTCGGGGTTGACGATCAGCTCGACGCCGACCTCGCCGGGGAAGAAACACTCCGCATCCTCCAGATAGGCGAAGGTGATGACGTCGGTGCTCCCCCGATGGCCGACCAGTTCGGCGTTGTATTTTTTCATGCTCCGGTCGTTGGTGAAGGTCACGTCCAGCGTCCAGTCGGCGCCGTCCGGCAGATGCGACAGCTCGGCCGCCTCGCGCGCGAATTTCGTCAGAGCGCTTCGTCCGGGGGCCGGATGGCGCGCGTTGCGCCACGAGCGGGAAAGACCGGTCAGCATTTTCTGTTCCCCCCGGGCGCCGCCCCGTCGGGATAGGATATGCGGCCGTGCATGATGCTCGACAGCGTGGCGACGAAACTTGCGCGCAGCTGGTCCAGTTCCCGAACGGTGAGGCGGCTTTCGCGCAGCATGCCGTCGCGGAAACGCCCCTGGATGATGTTGCCGACCAGTTCGGCGATCTTTTCCGGCGTCGGATCCTTGAGCGACCGGCTGGCGGCCTCGCAGGCGTCGGCGAGGCTGATGATGCACTCCTCGCGGTTCGCCGGCGGCGGCCCCTGATAGCGGAAATGCACCTCGTTGACGGTCTTGCCGGTCTGCTTGGCATCCTCAAGGGCCTTGAAGTAGAAGAAGCGCACCAGATCGTCGCCGTGGTGAGTGGATATGACGCTCCGGATGAAGTGGCACAGCCGGTACTGGCGCGCCAGTTCGACGCCGTCGGTGACGTGCGCCAGAATGATGCGGCTGCTTTTTTCCGGCTTGAGCTTGGCGTGCAGAAGCGAACTGTCGGGATTGTTCTCGGTGAAGTACTGCGGGTTGCCGAGCTTGCCGATGTCGTGGAAGAGCGCTCCCGCCTTGGCCCGCACCGGATTGGCGCCGATGGCCCGCGCCGCATCCTCGGAGATCGTCGCCACCGCCATCGCGTGCGCCATGGTGCCGGGGGCTTCGCGCTTGAGGCGTTCGAGCACCGGGTGGTTGCAGTCGCTCAACACCATCAGCGCCATGTCGGTGCTGAGGTTGAAGACGAGCTCCATGACGAAGATCGTCAGCAGTCCGAGCATCGCGCAGAGGGCGGCGTCGGCGAGGATGATCCACGCCGCGCTCTTCAACACCTTGGGGATGTCCGCCGCCGGGCGGTAGAAGACCACGTCCAGACTGAGCACCCAGGTGATGATCAGCACCCCCAGCAGCGCCCGCACGAAGAAGGAGCGGTAGTTGCCGACATTGCGCATGATCATCGCCGCGCCCGAACTGATCGCCGTCCACCGCAGCGCCAGTTCCAGCGCGCGGCTCTGGTCCACCATCATCGCGGAGACCACCGCGACGAACCCCCCGGCGCAGATCGCCGAGCGGACGTCCAGCACCACCGCCAGCACCACCGCGCAGAACGCCACCGGCAGCGCCGCGAGCAGCAGTCTTTCGTCGGAGAGCCAGGCGGGATTGTTCCGCAGCAGGTAGTTGAATATTCTGATGGCGTTGTAGTTGAACGAGAGCGCCAGCGAGACGGTCATCCCGGCGAGCAGAATCCGCAGATTGTCCCGCCGGATCGACTTGGAGACCATGCAGATGGCGATGACTCCGGCCAGCAGCAGAACGGAACTCCACGCCGTCTGCCGGTAGGCCACCACCCACTCGGATTTGGGCGCCGCCGCCCGCTCCGCCGCGACCATCTCGCGGATCTCCTTCGTGTAGGTGTCGTCCTTGCCGATCAGCAGCGCGCCCTTGCTCCGGTGCTCCTCCACCGGCTCGACCGCGTCCGCGGCCTTCCGGCGTTCGGCGGCGGTGTACTCCGCGTCGAAGGTCAGATTGCCCTGTTCGCCGATCAGCTCCTTGAGGATCTTCCGGCACTCCTCGCGCTGGGCGTCGGTGCCGTTCGGCAGCAGCCACTTCGCCAGATTGCCGGCGCATCCGTCGACGGTGTCGAGGGTATTCGCATTGAAGACGCCGGACCTGCCGACGATCCCCATCCGGGAGTCGGAGCGACCTGGGCCGACGATGCCGCGCGTCAGCATGTCCTTCAGATAGTCGTTGAAGAGCCGGCTGTTGCCGCGCCGCCAGTAGATGTCGTCGATCGCCTTCACCGTCTCCGGCGAAAGTCGATCCGCCAGAGCGGCGGCTCCGGTCGCCGGAGCGACCTCGGCCTTCTTGGCGGGCTCGCCCGGCTTGGCGGCGTTCTGCCGCTCCGCAAGGACCGCGATGCGCTTGAAGAAGGCGTCGGCGTCGACGGAGACGCGGGTGTCGTCCAGCCGGTAATAATCCGGCACGTTCCGCTGCGCCGCCTCGCGTCTGCGTTCGGTCGCCGCCGAATCGACGTACTTGAAATCCACCCCGGCGTAATAGCTGTACGACGCGGGCTGACCTTCGATCCAATACAGCGGCTGATACTCCCGGTAGCGCGAAAGGATCAGCAGCACCGAGGCGACCGTCCAGACCAGCACCAGCATCAGCACCGCCGGGATTTTGGAACGCTCCAGCATCTGCTCCAGCGCCTCGCGGTCGAGCAGCGGGGGCGCGTTCTTCCCGCCCCGCAGAAGACTGCGGAGCCGGACGAAAAATTGTTTCAGGCGCGACAGCATCTCAAGCCGTTCTTTCACTTCTCTTATTCACGCTCCGCGGGACGCTCCGCGTAGGCGTTGATGATCTTTTCCAGCAGCGCGTGCCGCACCACGTCGGAGGTGTCGAAACGCACGAATCCCAACTCCGGCAGTTTCCGCAGCGTCCGCAGCGCGTGCTCCAGACCGGAGGCTTCGCCGGGCGCGAGATCGGACTGCATCGGATCGCCCGTCACCACGCAGCGCGATCCGAAACCCATCCGCGTCAGGAACATCAGCATCTGATCGCGGGTGGTGTTCTGCGCCTCGTCGAGGATGATGAACGCCCCGTTCAGCGTGCGCCCGCGCATGAACGCCAGCGGCGCGACCTCGATCACGTTGCGCTCCGTGAGCGTCTGCACCTCGTCGGGGGCCATCATTTCGTACAGCGCGTCGTAGAGCGGCCGCAGATACGGGGAGACCTTCTCCTCCAGCGTTCCCGGCAGAAACCCCAGCCGCTCGCCCGACTCGCGCGCCGGACGCGTCAGCACGATCCGGCTCACGGAACCGGAGAGGAACTCCGACACCGCCATCGCCATCGCCAAGTAGGTCTTGCCGGTCCCGGCCGGACCGACGCCGAAGACCACGTCGAATTTGCGCATCGCCCGCAGATAGGCCAGCTGCTTCTGCGAACGCGCCAGCACTTCGCGGCGCTTCGGACTGACCTTCACCCGCTCGGCCCAGAGCTCCTGGATCGAACAGCCGCCGGAGCCGCCGCGGCACAAGAGTTCGAAGTCCCGCATCTCCAGCTGGCGGCCGCGCAGAACGCGCAGACGGCAGAGTTCGCCGAAAAACTTTCTCGCCGCCGCCGAGCCCGGTCCGGATATGTCGATCCAGTTGTTGCGGCAGGCGAGGCGCACGCCGAAACGCTCCTCCGCCAGACGCAGCAGTCTCACTTCGTCGCCGGAGCAGATCTGCCGCAGCGATTCAGCCCCCTCAAAGAAAACGCGACCGGAGTTTTCTCCGGTCGTTGTTTCAAGATGTTCCGCTGCCGGAGTACCAGTCATATCTTGGGAATAACCAGCTTCATCCCGGGTTTCAGGAAATTGGGATTCTTCTTGAGTTCCGGATTGGCCTTGACGATGACGTCGCTGCGCCGCGCGTCGCCGTAGAACTTCTTCGCCAGATCGCCCAGCGTGTCCTTGGGCTGGACCACGTAGACGTCGGTCTTTTCCGCCGCGTCCTTTTTGGCGGCCGGCTTGGCGGGGGCCGCCTTGTCCTTGGCCGGAGCCTTTTCCGGAGCCTTGGCCTTATCCTTGGCCGGAGCCTTTTCCGGAGCTTTCTTGGATTCTTCGGGCGCCGCGGGCTGTTCCTGCACGGCGGCGGGACGGTCCGCCGCTTTGTCCACTACGGAAGCCGGATCGTCGTTGACCTGCGGATTTTCGGCGGCTGGCGGCGGATTCACGTTGTTCTGTTCGCTTTTGCGCTTCTGCTCCTCTTCGAGCAGGCGCGGCGACACATTGTCCTTGACCGCGGGGGGAGCAGTGCGCGGAGCTTCGTAGCCGGCGTAGTTATCCCGCAACATTTCCTGCCAGCGCGCCTCTTCACTGCCGTACGGAACCTCCGCCAAATCGGGGCCGCATCCGGCCAGCACCACTACCGCCGCAGCGCCAACGCCGAGTGCGATCGTAAATCTGCTCATCTTGAAAATCTCCCGTTGTTTGCCCGTTCAAAAAACCGTCGCCGGAGCCTCAGCCCCGGAATTTCCGATAGATTATCACGCCGTTGTGGCCGCCGAACCCGAGGTTGGTGTTCAACGCCACCTCCACCGGCATTTCCCGCGCCGTATTGGGCGTCACGTCCAGATCGCATTCCGGATCGGGAGTCTCGTAGTTGATCGTCGGCGGAACGATCCCCGTTTCGATCGCCTTGACGCACGCGATGGATTCCAGCCCGCCCGCCGCGCCGAGCGCGTGGCCGGTGGTTCCCTTGGTGCTGCTGATGGCGAGGCGCTTCGCCGCTTCGCCGAACGCCGCCTTGATCGCCATCGTCTCGAACTTGTCGTTCAGAAGAGTGCTGGTGCCGTGCGCGTTGATGTAGGTCACGTCTTCGGGGTTGATGCCCGCGTGGCCCATCGCCATCTTCATCGCGCGCGCCGCGCCGGAGCCGTCCGGGGCGGGGCTGGTGATGTGATAGGCGTCGCCGGTGGCGCCGTAGCCGATGACCTCGGCCAGAATGTTGGCGCCGCGCTTCTTGGCGTGTTCGAGTTCCTCGATCACCAGCACGCCCGCGCCCTCGGAGAGGACGAAGCCGTCGCGGTCGCGGTCGAAGGGCCGGCTGGCATGCTTCGGATCGTCGTTGCGGGTGCTCATCGCCTTCATCATCGCGAAGCCCGACAGACCGAGACTGGTCACCGAGGCTTCGGCGCCGCCCGTGATCATCATGTCGGCGTCGCCGCGCTTGATCATCCACATCGCTTCGCCGATGGAGTGGGTGCCGGTCGAACACGCGGACACGATACCCATGTTCGGGCCGCCCGCGCCGGTACGGATCGAAATGTTGCCGCTGGCCAAGTCGATGATCATCATCGGGATCATCAGCGGAGACACCCGGTTGCAGCCCTTGGCGTCGAGCAGCCGCGTCTGATCCATAAGCGTCTGAAGTCCGCCCACGCCGCTGGAAACCAGCACGCCGACTCGCGTCGGATCGATACCGGCGACGCCGCGCAGATCGATCGGCAACCCCGCCGACTTCAGCGCCTCGTCGGCCGCCGCGACCGCCAGCTGGCAGAAACGGTCGAGCCGCTTCGCCTCTTTGATCGACATATACTTGGTGGGATCGAAATCCGGGATCTCGCCCGCGATGCGCGTCCGGTATTCAGTCGCGTCAAAGAACGTGACCGGCCCCAGACCGCAGCGGCCGTTCACCAGCGCATCCCAAAACGTCGGGACGTCGCAACCCACGCAGGACTGCACGCCATAACCCGTTACCACTACTCTTCTTTCGCTCATTCTGTCATACCATCAAAATTGCCGCTGACGCATATCTCCGTCGAAAACGCAACAAAAAAGGACCACCAAATAAATTCAGCGGTCCCTGAAGCACTAACTCCATTCCGGGGGCACGTTGACCGCTCCACGGCAGCCCCCCCGGAACCGGATGCGCGGAGAACTTACTCCTTGCTCCGATCCTCGATGTATTTGATCGCATCGCCGACGGTCGTGAGCTTTTCGGCGTCTTCATCCGGAATGTCCGAACCGAACTCTTCCTCGAAGGCCATCACCAGTTCGACCAGATCCAGCGAATCCGCGCCCAGATCCTCGACGAAACGCGCTTCCGGAGTCACCTGATCTTCGGAAACCGCCAGATTCTCGACCACGATCTTCTTGACTTTGTCAGCAACAGCAGACATTCTAATACCTCTTTTTCAATATGGTTGGTTGCCGTTATCAACTTTTCGAAGTCCCGCACTATACGGAACCGCATATAATATTGCGCAAAAAGATGGAAATGTCAAATCTCCGACGCGAAAAAACTTGAAATTCCCGCGCCGTGAGCTCATCGGCACCTCCGCGCCGGCGTCACATCAGCATTCCGCCGTCGACGTTGATGACCTGACCGGTCACGTAATCTGAGTCCGGAGAAGCGAGGAACATCACCACATTGGCGACGTCCTTCGGGGAGCCGCCGCGCTTCGCGGGGATCACGGTCAGGAAGAACTTGCGCGCCTCTTCGGGCAGCTTCGCCGTCATGTCGGTCTCGATGAAACCGGGGGCGACCGCGTTCGCCTGGATGTTGCGCGACGCGAATTCCTTGGCGGTGGTCTTGGCCAGCGCGATCACGCCCGCCTTGCTCGCGGAGTAGTTCGCCTGCCCGATGTTGCCCATGCGTCCCACGACCGAGGCGATGTTCACGATCTTGCCCGCGCGCTGCTTCATCATCGGCTTGACCGCCGCCTTGGTGAAGTTGTAGGTGCCCTTCAAGTTGACCGCGATCACCGCGTCGAATTCGGCGTCGGTCATGCGCAGCATCAGATTGTCCTTGGTGATGCCGGCGTTGTTGACCAGTATGTCGAGGTGCCCGAAGTCGTTGACGACCGCGGCGACCGCCGCCTCGGCATCCTCGAACTTGGCGACGTTGGCGCCGTAGGCGCGCGCCTTGATCCCCTTGGCGCAGAACTCGTCGGCCGTCGCCTGCGCGACTTCCTTCATGATGTCCACGATCGCCAGCTCGGCGCCTTCTTCCGCCAGCCGTTCGCAGATCGCCTTGCCGATGCCTCTCGCGCCTCCGGTGACCAGCGCCACTTTGCCAGCAATCCTGCCCTTGCACATAAAACAATTCTCCTTTGTTGGGATTGGTTTTACCCCTGTCCGTGGCAAAACGTTTCGATTTACTATTATTAAATTAGCCGCAAATCAGATATTTTCAAGCGCCGCGGCGCAATTGACGTTGACGAGCGTCAGTTCCGGGATCGTCCGCTTGGCGAGTCCGGTGAGCACATTGCCGGGACCGAATTCGATCACCGTGTCGGCGCCCGCGGCGACGGCGGCGCGCAGGCATCCTTCCCAGCGCACCGAACCGGAGACCTGACGCGCGAGGTTGCGCCGAAGTTCGCCGACGTCCTTCGCCGCCGCGGCGGTGAAGTTGTGGAATACCGGCACGCGCGGCATTTCGAACGCCGCCGCCTCGAGCGCCGGGGCGAACTCCTCGCCCGCCGCCGCCATCAGCCGGCTGTGAAACGCCCCGGCGACGTTGAGTTCGATGATCCGCGACACGCCTTGGGCGCGGAGTATTTCGATCGCCTTGGCGAGTTTATCCTTTTCGCCCGAAATCACGATCTGCCCCGGCGAGTTGTAGTTGGCGACGTCGATGCCGGCTTCGGCGCAGGCCGCCTCGATCACCTTCGGATCCGCCTTGAGCACCGACGCCATGCCGCCGGAGCTCCGGCGGCAGGCCGCGTCCATCGCCGCGGCGCGACGGTCGAGGAGTTTCAGCCCGGTCACGTAGTCGAAGGCCCCCGCCGCGTAAAGCGCCGCGTATTCGCCCAGACTGAGACCGGCGCACGCCACGGGAACGACCTCCGGACGGCGCGCCCGGAACGCCTCCAGCGCGGCGCAGCTCATCGTGTAGATGGCGGTCTGGCAGAAGATGCTGGAAGTCAACTTTTCCTCCGGCCCCTCGAAGATCACTTCGAGGTGCTCTTTGCCCAGTTCGCGCGCGGTGGTGTCGAAGATCCGCCGCGCCTCCGGAAACGCGTCGTAAAGATCCTTGCCCATGCCGACGTGCTGGGCGCCCTGCCCGGAAAATGCGAAAAACGCTTTCATGACTACTTATCCTCCTTTTGGATTTTCTTCGACTCGTCCGATTTAGAAACTCCGCCGGGCGCTTCGGCGGGCGCGGCATAGGCCCGCGACGGGCGCCCCTTCCACAATTTGAGCGGATGTCCGTTGTAGGCGTAATTGTCGGGCAGCTGGTTCACCCAGATATACCGGGAATCCCCCGGAAACTGCGGATACTTTTCGTCGCCCAGAAGATAGATCTCTTCCTCGCCCTCGGGCAGTTCGTCCGCCGCGCCGAGACGGTAGATCCGGACCTTGGAGTAGAACAGCCCGCCGGTCAGGTTGCTGATGTTGCGCGTGTAGATCACCCGGTCGGAAGCGCCGACCGCCGCCCGCACGTCGCCGCCGAGTTTGCGCTTGCTGTGATCCTGCGACTTGTAGGGGAACAGAAATCCGTTGAAGAACAGCGACGACGCGACCGCGGCGGCCAGAATTATCATCCACGCCGGTTCGCGGCGGCGGCCCCAGTGCACGTAAAACGCCAGAAACAGCGCCGACACCATGACGACCGGCGCCGCCATCCGGAAATTCGGCGACTGCCGGAAGTTCAGCGACTGCCCGAGGCTGATGAACTTTTCCAGCAAAGATTCGGGCAGGAAACACCCCGCGGCGATCGCCAGCGGCACCACCGCCATGAAGATCTCCACGATCAGGAAGAAGCGCCGCAGTTTGATGCCGTAGCGCCTCACCCCGGTCTCGTAGAAGCGCCCGGTCAGGACCGCCAGCGGAGCCAGCACGTAAAACAGTCCGAAGCGCCCCGTTTCGGGCAGCAGCCACAGAAGGACCAACGCGGGGAAGATCAAAGTCCGCAGATAACGGCTGTAGATCGGCGTTTTGTCCAGCGGGCGCAGGGCCTCGCAGAAGGGCATCCAGGCGATCGTGCTCCACGGCAGCAGCCAGAATATCAGCGCGAAGGGGAACGAAAGCATCCGCCACCCCAGACCGACCTCGGTCAGCTGGCGCCACCAGATGTCGTAGATCGAATCCTGCCGCAGCGACGAGGTGTATACTCCGCTCCACAGCAGTGCGACCAGTACCGCGACCGCGACCGCCGCCGCGAATCCCGGACGGCGGAATTTGCTGGATACCGACAGCGGCCGCCGGAAAAAGAACATCGGCAGTATGAAGAGCAGCAATACCAGAACCCCGCCGGAGAGGAAACCCGCCATCACCAGCAGCGCCGAGAAGATCCACGCCCGGTTCCAGTCCGAACGCCGGATGCCGTAGTAGAAGAAGACGAGCTGCGCCGAAGACAGAAAGAAGGCGTTGGCGGTGGCCGGAGTCCCCTCGATCGCCGTTCCGAGCGACAGAAAGCAGGTCGAATACATCGCCGCCGCCACCACCCCCGCCCGCGGCGAATGGCGGCTGCCCGCCGCCAGAAAGACCAGCACCGCGCCCGCGCCGAGCATCAGGATCGACAACCCCCGCAGCGCCGACTCCATCGGCATGCCGAAGAGATCGCACAGCAGCCGCGCCGCCGCCGGCAGCAGCGGCATGCACTCCGGAGTCGCCCAGCCGTGGATGGTGGTGTGCAGCGGATTCCGGGGCGAAAACTCCGCCGCCGCCGCCGCATAGACCGTTTCGGAACGCAGCAGCTCCGGGCCGACGAAGAGCCAGACTCCGTAAAAAACGGCGAAGACCGCGGTCAAGGCGGCGGCGCAGAACCAGATCCCGTTTTTGCGTTCAGTGTAGATGCCCATGATCCCGGCGGGCGGCGGAAAGGCCGCTCCGCCCGCAGTTGAAAATTTTTCCAAATCCCTGAAACATCCGCCGCATCCCCGCCGTCGCTCCGGCGATACTGCGGCCCTATAATATACGCCGCACCGGCGCCGATTGCAAAAAGCCGGGGCAAAGAGTCATGCAAAACGGCTTGTATTATCCTCCGCGTCGTGTATATTATTTTAAATTATTGTTTTACGGTTTGCGGGAGGTATCCCTTTGAAAGCTCTGTTGTTCCAGTCGGCCAACTTCAAAAAGGACTATGTGGCGGCGGCGGCGGTGATATTGTTCATGTTCATCGTCTTCGGCGAGATCGCCCTGGCGATCGCCATCCCGTCCTATCTGCACCACGAAAACACCATGATCCTCGAAGTGAAGCGGCTCAAGCTGCTGGAAAGCTTCGACCACGCCCGCAACCGCTGCCTCAGGATCAAGCCCCGGACCACCGCCGCCGCGATGGAGCTCCAGCTGATCAGCTGGAACCTCGACCGCATCGCCTACATGCGCCACGACATCAAGAATATGGACATCGACGACATCGCCCGGCTCCAAAAGGCGGTCAACGACTCCCACGCCGTGCTGAACGTGATCGAAAAAGGCGAGCGGAGAAAGGCTTCGAACGGCAAGATGGTCAGAGTCGTATCCATCTCGCAGGAAGACGAGCTCAAAACCGACATCTACGTGAACTCGCTGATACCGAAAGGGAGAAGATAACATGCCGAAGACCAACCGACATCTCGACGTACTGCGCCGTTTCAGGAAGGGGCGCATCGCCGTCATCGGCGACATGATGCTGGACGTCTATCTGTGGGGCAGCGTGACCAGGATCTCCCCCGAAGCGCCGGTCCCGGTGATCGGCATCCGCAGGCAGAGCTGCTGTCTCGGCGGCGCCGCCAACGTGATGCGCAACATCGCGCTGCTGGGCGCGAAGGTCCATCCGTTCGGGGTGATCGGCAACGACGACACCGCCGCCGCGATGTTCCGCGCCTTCGACGAGCTGGGCATCGAAACGGACGGGATCCTGCGCGACGAGAAGCGCCGCACCACCGAAAAACGCCGCATCATCGCCGGCGGCCAGCAGCTGCTGCGCGAAGATTTCGAAAACACCGAGCCGGTGTCGGAAAAGCTCCGCCGCCGTCTGGTCGATCAGATCGTTTCGCTCATCCGCAAGGGCTCGCTCGACGCCGTGATCTTCGAGGACTACGCCAAGGGCGTGCTCGCGTCGTGGATGCTGGAGGAGATCGTCGACGCCGCCGCGAAGGGCGGCGTCTTCACCGCCCTCGATCCCAAGCCGGGCAACCTTTCGCCCGTCCGGGGCATCGGCGTCATAAAGCCCAACCGCGGCGAGGCTTTCGCCATGGCCAAAATCTCCGACACCGATTCGCCCGCGGAAGATCCGCGGCGGGACAAGAACCTCGCCGCCGTCGCCGCGACGCTGATGCGGGAGTGGGATCCCGAACAGCTGATGATCTCGCTCGCGGCGCAGGGCATCGCGCTGTACCGCCGCGGCGAAAAGCGGGCGCGCGTCATCCCGACCAAGGCGCGGGAGGTCTTCGACGTATCCGGCGCCGGCGACACCGTGACCGGCACCTACACTCTGGCGCTGAGCTCCGGGGCCTCCCCGGAACAGGCCGCCGAGATCGCCAACCTCGCCGCCGGAGTGGTCGTCGGCAAGGTCGGCACCGCCCCCATAACCTTCAACGAACTCAAAGCGGCGTGCCTCGCCGACATGGAGGAAAAATGAAAGATCCCGATTGCGCCGTCATCATACCGGCACGTTACGCAAGCACCCGCTTCCCGGGCAAACCTCTGGCGCTTCTCGCCGGCAAACCGATGATACGCCACGTCTGCGAAAAGGCCGCCGCCAGCAAGGCCGGGATCGTCGCCGTCGCCACCGACGACCGGCGCATCGCCGACGCGGTGGAGTCCTTCGGCGGCACGGCGGTGATGACTTCGCCGTCGCACCCCTCCGGGACCGACCGGATCGCCGAAGCGCTCGGCAAGCTCGGCGGCAACTTCGATCTGGTGATAAACGTGCAGGGCGACGAACCCCTGATCCCGACCTCGGTGATCGACGAACTGATCGACGTGATGCGCGCCGATCCCGCGCTCCCGATGGCGACGGTGGCCGTTCCCGGCAACCGCGCGACGATGACCGAAAACAACGTCAAGGTGGTCTTCGGCGCCGACGGCAACGCGCTCTATTTCAGCCGGTCGATGATACCGTTTTTGCGCAGCGGCGGCACGGAGTGCGGCGTGTGGCTCCACTGGGGCATCTACGCCTACCGCAGAAGCGCGCTGGAAAAATTCGTCTCGCTGCCGCCCGGCAAGCTGGAAAACGCCGAGAAGCTCGAACAGCTCCGCGCGCTGGAAAACGGCATCTCCATCCGCGTCGTGACCTCGAATCTGCAGAGCATCGGCGTCGACACCCCCGAGGACCTCGCCGCCGCCGAAAAGCGGCTCGCCGAAAACGACCGAACCAATTAACCAACTCCGGATTTCGATACCATGAACACCGTAAAGATCGACGACAAGTTCACCATAGGCGACGGAACGCTCACCTTCTTCGGCGGGCCCTGCACGGCGGAGACGCTGGACACCTGCCTCGAAGCCGGCCGTTTCCTCCGCGACCTCTGCGCCAAGCTGGGCATCAACTACGTTTTCAAAGCCTCCTTCGACAAGGCGAACCGCTCCAGCGGCACCTCGCGGCGCGGCCCCGGTCTGGAAAGGGGGCTGGAGATCCTCGCCGAAGTCAAGCGGACTCTCGGCGTGCCGATCATCACCGACATCCACGAGTGCTGCGAGGCCGAAGCCGCCGCGAAGGTCGTGGACATCCTGCAGATCCCGGCCTTCCTCTGCCGCCAGACCGATCTGCTCCACGCCGCGGGCAAGACCGGCAAACCGGTGAACATCAAGAAGGGGCAGTTCATGGCCCCCGAAGAGATGAAGGGCGCGCTGGGCAAGGTGCGCGAGGCGGGCAACGAGCAGATTTTGCTGACCGAACGCGGCACGAGCTTCGGCTATCACAATCTGGTGGTGGACATGCGCTCGCTCGTGACCATGCGGGAACTGGGCGCTCCGGTGGTCTTCGACGCCACCCATTCGGTGCAGCTGCCGGGCGGCATGGGCAACGCTTCGGGCGGTCAGCGCGAATTCGTGCGTCCGCTGGCGCGCGCCGCGGCCGCGATCGGGATCGACGTCCTCTTCGCCGAAGTCCACCCGCGCCCCGACCAGGCCTGGTCGGACGGGCCGAACTCGCTGGATTTCAAACTTGCCGAAACCGTACTCAAGGAAGTGAAGCTGATCCATGATACCGTTGGAAAAACTGCGTAAGATCCGCGTCGTCGTCCTCGACATCGACGGAGTGCTGACCGACGGACGCGTCGGCTACGACGGCGAGAGGAAGATCAAGTTCTTCAACTACCGGGACGGCCACTGGATGAAGCTCGCGATCCGCGCCGGACTGCTGGTCGGGACGCTCTCCGGGGCGCAGAGTCCCGCCAACGCCCAGCGCGCGAACGAACTCGGGCTGTCGTTCCTCCGCGAGGGGGCGAAGGACAAACTGGCCGGCTTCGAAGCGCTCGTCGCCGAACTCGGCGTATCCCCGGAAGAGTGCCTCTACATGGGGGACGACGTGATCGACCTGCCGCCGATGCGCCGCGCCGGAGTGGCGGTCGCGGTCCGGGACGCCGTGCCGGAGCTGGACGAAGTCGCCGACTGGCGGACCGAAACCCCCGGCGGACACGGCGCCGTCTGCGAAGTGATCCGCGAACTGCTCGCCGCCCAGGATAAGCTCGATAAGGTTCTGGAGGTCTACCGCCGATGAAGATGCTGCGCAAAAGCGTTTACTTCTGCGCCGCGGCGGCGTTTCTCTTCGGCGCCGCCGCCTTCGGCGCGGGGGGCGCGAGCACCAACACCCAGCTCAACGACCTGCGCGGACTGCAGCTCAAGAACGCGAAGATACCGGTGCTCAATCAGGGCAAACTGCAGATGGTGATCTTCTCCAGCAGCGCCGAGCGCCGCGGCGAGATGATGGTGGGCTTCAACACGGTGCTGGCGATCATCCGCAGGGGGGCCGACTCCGACGCGATCCGCGACGACTGGGACATCGCCACCTACGCGCTCGGGGCTCCGCTGGCGGACGTGCTGAAATTCTGGAAGGACAGGATCGGATACTGCGAAGGCTTCATGGACACCCCGGAGGCCGAGATCGACAGCACGGGCACCGGGCGCGCCAGCGGCAGCCGCGAAGTGCACTTCCGTTCGCCGTTTCTGGATCTCGACGGCACGGGTTTCGACGTGGACTTCGAACGCCGCACCATCTCGGTCAACTCGCAGGTGCAGATCGTGATCCGCTACGACTCCGCCGATCCGGCGAAGCTGCTCAAGGATCCGACGAAAATGCCCGAGAAATACGAACCCGTCAGGGCCAGCGGCGACTCGATGCTGATCGACACCAAGCGCAACGAGGTCATGCTTATCGGGCACGTGCGGGTGGAAGAGACGAAGGCTCTGCTGACCTGCGACCGCCTGACGATCTTCTGGGGCGCCGAATCGAAGGAAAACCTGCCGGAAAAACGGCCGGAGGGCATGGATCTGCACAACTCCGGGATCGACCGCATCCTCGCCGACGGCAACGTGGTCATCACCAAGCGGGACTCCCCCGGCGAGCAGATACTGGCCGACCATCTGATCTGCGACGTGCCGAAGGGGACGGCGATACTTTCCGGGGACGATGAGTTCCCGCGGCTGGTCTCCGCCAACGGCGAAGTGCTGAGCGGGCGCGACATCCACTTCGAACGCCACACCAAACGCGGACACATCACCGGCGGATGCCGGATCGACGGAGCTCCGGAAACGAACGACAAGGGCGAAAAAGTCGTGCGGAAGGGACTCGTAGCCGACAGCGGATTCTTCGACGCCGACAACAACTTCGCCGACTTCGCCGGCAACGTCAAAATGCGCGACGGCGACCGCACCGTCACCTGCGACCGGCTCCGGATACTCACCGACGACAGCGGGAACAAGAAGGAGAAGAAGGCCGCCGCGCCCGAAAAGAATCAATCGGAATCGTTTCTCGGTTCTCCCGACATGGGCACCGGCGGCAAAGCGCTCAAGAGCGCCGACTTCCAGGGGCGCGTGGTGCTCAAGGACGCCGCCGGATACCAGCTCAGCTGCAACCGGATGCACACCGACTTCGTCCCGGGCGGCAACGCCATCAGCAGCGCCGACTGCTTCGGAAAGGTCGAGATGGTCGACTCCTCCAACTCCAAACTGAACTGCGAAGAGATGCACGCCGAATTCGCCGCCACACCCGGGGGCGGCACCGATCTGACCAGCGCGAAGTGGTTCCGCAAGGTCCGCGTCGAAAGCGCCGGAAGCGCCGACGCACCGCCGGGAGTCATCACCGCCGACCGCGGCGAATTGGACAACCGGAACGCCCGGGTGACCTTCGAAAAAAACGTGAAGGGGCTGCGGGACAAGGCGACGCTGAACTGCGAACGGCTGGATATCTATCTGGCCGAAAAATCGGGCTCCTCCACGGCCGCGCCGGGGAGCATCGCCGTCGGCGCCGGGAACGGCCGCATCATCCGCAAGACCGTCGCTTCCCGAAAGGTCCGCATCACCGACGAATCGGGTTCGCTCGACTGCGACCGGCTCTCGCTGTTCTTCACCGAACTGCCGCCGGGGGCCAAGCCGGAACCGGGCATGTTCCAATCCGGCGGGGCGCGGCTTACCGACATCCTCGCCGAGGGGAACATCGTCGCCGTCAACAAATCCTCCGTCGACAGCCAGAAGCAGCCGGGGCTGATCGCCGGCAAAAGCAGCGGCGCCCGGGTGCTCAAAGCCGACCGCGGTCAGGTGGATCTGACGCGCCACCTTTCGCACTTCCGGGGCGCCGTCAACATCAAGGACGATGAAAATTCGCTCAGCTGCGACGACATATACCTCTACGGCGTCCGCCGGATGGCGGCGCTCAAGGCGAACGCGGAGCAGCTCCAGTCGGACGATCCCGACGCCGATCCCTTCGCGCTGCCCGGCTTCAACGAGGACACCGTGCCGGCCGCCGTCAACCTGACCGACGACGTGCAGCTCAAAAAGGTCCTCTGCCTCGGCAACGTCAAGATCGAACGCACCGATCCCGACACCGGGCGCAAGCAGGAAGCCGGCGGCGGACGCTGCGTCTACATCCCGGAGAAACGGACCGCCACGATGACCGACACCCCGCCGAAACTGCCGTGGCTGCGCGCCGAAGGACGCCAGCAGCACGGCAGCAGGATCGTTTACGATCTGAACGACAACGTCTTCCGGTCCTACGACACCGACACCTTCACCATCGACGACAAGCCTTTGCCATGAAAATATCCCCCGCCCTGAAAAAGAACCTCGGGTTCGCGCTCAAACTGCTGATCGCCGTCGGGATCATCGCCTTTCTGTTCCGCAACCCGCGCGAGATATTCGAGTGCTTCCGGCACTTCCGATTCCGCTATCTCGCCCCGGCGATGATCTGCTACGGCGCGCACATCTTCGTCTGCGCGTGGCGCTGGAGGGAACTGGCGAAGATAATCGGCGTCCGGCTCAAGCCGCTGGAAGCGGTCAGTCTGACCTTTCAGGGCAACCTCTTCAGTCTGGTGATCCCCGGCGGCGCGATCGGCGGCGACGTGGTGAAAATGGGGGCCGTCACCCGGCGTTCGGCCACCGGCTCCAAGGCGGAAGGGGCGTTCACGGTGCTGATGGACCGGATAATCGGCATGATCGCGCTCTTCACGCTCGAACTGGCGATCCTCGTCCCGGCGCTCCCGCTGCTGATGAACGTCTCGGTGCCGGAAATGTCCCTCTCGCCCGGAGCGAAAAAGTTCGGCATCCTGCTGCTCGCACTGCTCGCCGTCGCCGGTTTGGCGGCGAGCTGCGTGATCTTCTTTCACCGCACGATCGAAAAACTCCCGTTTTTCGGCGGGCTCATGCGCAAATCGGACGTGCTCACGCACGGGACGGTCTCGCGGCTCACGGCCGCGACCGACACCTATTCGGCGTCGTGGCGCAAACTTGCGTTGCTGGTGGTCGTCAGCATATTCTTCGTGCACCTGATGACCGTGGCGCCGATGTTTTTCCTGCTGCTCGGCCTCGGCATCGAATGCAGCGTCTTCCACGTGATCGTGGCGGTGACCATCGGCAACATCATCGGACTGATCCCGCTCTTTCCCGGCGGTCTGGGCGGGCGGGACGTCGCCGCGATCACTCTGCTCGCCGCCGCCGGAGTCGCTCCGGCGGACGCCAAGACCGCCCAGCTGCTCTACACCGCGCTGATACTGCTGTTCAGCCTGCTGGGGGCGCTCTTCATGATCTGCGATCCGGGGCGGGCGCTCGCGAGCTCGCACAACCCCGGCGAACCGTCGCCGGACGGGAAAGGCGACTGATGGACGGCAATCAGCTCAACATGGATTTTTCCGCCGCCGGCGAGAAGAACCGCTTCACCGAGGCGCTGCACGGCGGCAGGTTCATCCTCTCGATCGAATCCCCGTCGCCGGAGTTCGGCTCCTCCGATCCGGCGCCCGATCCGGAGCAGATCGCCGCGCTGGAAGACGAGGTGATGCGCGTTCAGGGCATGGAAACGATCCTCGCCATCCCCGACCGGGGCAGGATCTGGCGCGGCGTCGAACATGCGCTGGAACTGCCGGCGGCCAACCGTGACCGCCATCTGGTATTCCTCTCCGGCGCCGGCACCGACGTCGACGAGGCCCAGCGCCTGATCGACCTCGCCGCCTCGGCCGGGATCAAGAACCTCGTCACGGTGAGCGGCGACGCCCCCTACGGCGCCTCGGCGAAGGAGTGCCGCCGCGAAAACTTCACCGAAAGCACGCTCATGCTGGAAGAGGCGGCGCACCGCGGCTTCTTCGCCGGATGCGTCACCAACCCGTTCCAGTACACCGGCTTCTCGCTGTGGAGCCAGTTCTTCAAACTGGAGCGCAAACTGCGTCTGGGGGCGGAGTTCTTCATCACCCAGTGCGGCTGGGACATGCTCAAACTTCAGGCGCTCTCGTGGTATTTGCGCGCCGGCAGCGAATACACGCCGCATCTGGCGCGGCTGATGGTGCTGTCGCCGACGCGGATGGAGCGGGTGCTGCGCGGATACTACCCCGGCGTGCGCATATCCAACGAATTCCGGCGGCTGCTGGAACGCGAACTCGGGTATTCCAAGGCGCAGTTCGAATCGGCGCAGTACCGGCGGCTGGAACTTCAGGTCGCCGGATGCCGGCTGATGGGATTTTCCGGGGTGCAGCTGGTCGGCGCGGAAACTCCGGCGCGGGTGCGGATCATCTCCGGCAGGATCCGGCAGGCGCTGGAGGAGTTCACGAGCTTCCCGCAGTGGCTGGAAGAGTACAACTCCTATCTGGGCAGCGCCGAAATGTCGCCGATCCAGAACGGCTACCGCCTCTACGACCGCATCCTTTACCGCGATTTGCCGCCGGAACCGCCGCCGGGCAACGACCTCGGCGAACCGGAAGGCTCCGGCTGGGAGCGCTTCATGCTCCGGCTGCGCGAATTCTTTTTCCGGGGGGCCGACTCCGAACGCGCCGGGCACGCCCGACTGCTGAAGCGGCTGCTGGCGTCGTGCCGCGGGTGCCCCAGATGCCGTCTCGAATCCCACGAATTCGTCTGCCCCGAAAACTGCCCGAAGCGCCTCTCGGACGGTCCCTGCGGCGGCGTCATGGCCGACGGCGGATGCGAGGTGGACGGCGAGGAGTGCGTCCATGTCCGCGCGGTGCGCTACGCCCATCTGCGCGGCGAATTTCCGCATCCGGCCGCCGACGTTTCCGAAAAACCGGGGTGTTGAAAGCTCCCGTTGCGGATAGTATATTATTCATCGAGAGGAGTTGCGCGCGAAAACGACTTCGGAGTTCCGCACGCGCGCACGAAGAAGCGGAAACAGAGTTGAGGAGGATATCATCATGGCTGCATCGAACGGCGGCAATTTCGGCAATTTCACCCCGCGCGCCAAGCGGATACTGCTGCTCGCCAAGCAGGAGGCGGAGCGGCTCAACCACGACCACATCGGCAGCGAACATCTGCTGCTCGGTCTGCTCGCCCTCGACGAAGGGGTGGCGATCGACGCGCTCCGTTCGCTCGGTCTGAACTTGGGCAAACTGCGCCTCGAAGTCGAAAAGACCTGCGGCTTCGGCGGCGCCACCCAGACGCAGGGGGTACTGCCCGTGACGCCGCGGCTCCGCCGCATCTTCGAACTCGCGGCGCGCGAAGCGCAGTCGATGAACTACAATTTCGTCGGCAGCGAACACTTGCTGCTGGCGCTGCTCCGCGAAGGCGAAGGGCGCGCCGCGAGGGTGCTCAAGAATCTGAACGTCACCCCCGAAGAGGTCCGGCGGGCGGTCGTCCGCAACCTCGATTCGGATTTCCTGCCCGACAACGGCGACGCCGACGGCTTCGGCGGACTCGCCCCCGACGGCGGCGACGGAGCCGCCCCGGAAGCTCCGCCGGAAAACTTCAACGCCCTCAGCGCCTTCGGACGCAATCTGACCGGCATGGCGGCGCGCGGCGAACTCGATCCCGTCATCGGCCGCACCGACGAGATCCAGCGGGTGATCCAGATCCTCTGCCGCCGCACCAAGAACAACCCCGTCCTGATCGGCGAGGCCGGCGTCGGCAAGACCGCCATACTCGAAGGGCTCGCCGAGGCGATCGTCAGCCGCAAGGTGCCGGAAATGCTCGCCGACAAGCAGATCTTCGCGATCGACCTGCCGCTGATGGTCGCCGGGACCAAGTACCGCGGGCAGTTCGAGGAACGCATCAAGGCGGTGATCGACGAGGTGCGCAGCTCCGGCAAGGTGATCCTCTTCATCGACGAACTGCACACCATCGTCGGCGCGGGCGGAGCGGAGGGGGCCATGGACGCCGCCAACATCATCAAGCCCGCGCTCTCGCGCGGCGAACTCCAGTGCGTCGGCGCGACGACGCTCGACGAATACCGCAAGGGCATCGAAAAGGACGCGGCGCTGGAACGGCGCTTCCAGCCGGTGATGGTCAATCCGCCGAGCGTCGAGGACTCAATCCGCATCCTCGAAGGCCTGTGCAAGACCTACGAAAAGTACCACCACGTCACCTACGAACCCGGCGCGCTGGAAGCGGCGGTGCGCCTCTCGGACCGCTACATATCCGGGCGCTTCCTCCCCGACAAGGCGATCGACGTCATGGACGAGGCGGGCGCGCGGAGCCGCATCTCGGGGATGATCCCGCCGCCGGACACCTCGGAGCTGGAACTCCGGATCGCCGACGCCAAGGCGCAGAAGGACAAGGCGATCCTCGATCAGGATTTCGAGGGCGCGGCCCGCTGCCGCGACCTCGAACGCTCGCTCAAGCAGCAGCTTCGCGCCAAGCAGGACGAGTGGCGCAAGAACTGTTCCGACAGCTGCGCCCGCGTCAGCGCCAACGACATCGCCGCCGTCGTCGCCAAGCTGACCGGCGTGCCGCTCCAGCAGATGGAGGAGGGCGAAAGCGCCAAACTGCTCCGCATGGAAAGCGAACTCAAGAAGAGCGTGATCGGTCAGGACGCCGCCGTCGCGACCATCTCGCGGGCGCTGCGCAGGTCGCGCGCCTCGCTCAAGAATCCGCAGCGGCCGATCGGCTCGTTCATCTTCCTCGGCCCGACCGGCGTCGGCAAGACGCTGCTCGCCAAGGCGCTCGCCGCCTTCATCTTCGGCGACGAGGAGGCGCTGATCCAGGTCGACATGTCGGAGTACATGGAAAAGTTCAACGTGTCGCGGCTCATCGGTTCGCCCCCCGGCTACGTCGGCCACGGCGAGGGCGGCGAACTCACCGAAAGGGTGCGCCGCCGTCCGTACTCGGTGGTGCTCTTCGACGAGATCGAAAAGGCGCACCCGGACGTGATGCACATGCTGCTGCAGATCCTCGAAGAGGGGCGCATCACCGACACGCTGGGGCGCCGGATCGACTTCCGCAACACCATCATCATCATGACCAGCAACGTCGGCGCGGAAGAGATCGCCAAGGGCTCCTCCCTCGGCTTCTCCGGCGGCGAGGCGGCGGGCGACACCCGGATCGGCGAACGGCTGCTCGCCATCGCCAAGAAGACCTTCAAGCCGGAGTTCGTGAACCGGGTGGACGACATCATCGTGTTTTCCAAGCTCGACAAGAAGGATCTTCTGGAGATCGTCGACATCGAGATCGCCAAACTCGCGGCGCGTCTCGGCGAGCGCAAACTCGCCTTCACCGTCGATCCCGAAGTCAAGGAGTTCCTGATCACCAAGGGGTACGAACCGGAGTTCGGCGCCCGCCCGCTGCGGCGTTCCGTCGAGCGCTGGATCGAGGATCAGCTCGCCGAGGAGCTGCTGCGCAACCGCTTCGCCGGGGCGAAGGGGATCCGGGTGTCTCTGGACGACGGCAGGATCGTCTTCACCCCGGAAAAATCGCGCCGAAAATGATTCGTGCGGAGGCCGCTTCCCGATGGACATGCCGACGGTGCTGAAAAAACGGCGCAAGCCGATAATATGGGGATGCGTCGCCGCGGCGTTCGCCGCGGTGCTGATCCTGCTTCACATCGGCAGCACCGCCGTATCCGTCAACACTCAAACGGTCCACCTGCCGCGCCTCGCGCCCGCGGACGACGGTCTGCGCGTGATGCTCGTGAGCGACACGCACTTCCACGGCGGCGACGCCGGGCGCGCCGCCGCCCTCGCGGAGATGGTCAACCGGGAAGATCCCGACCTCATACTGCTCCTCGGCGACTTCATAAACGGCTCGCCCGATCCCCGCGGCAGTCTCTCCATGGAAGAGCTGACGCGTTTCGTGAAGCGGCTTCGCGCCCGCTGCGGAATATTCGCCGTGACCGGCAACCACGAACTCTGGTACGGACGGGACAAGGTCGTTTCCGCCCTGCGCGACGGCGGCGTCGAAGTGCTCTTCAACCGGGGCGTCACGATCGGCACCCCCTCCGGGCGAAAGCTCCAGCTCGTCGGCATATCCGATTTCACCACTCAGGCGCCGCCGGAAAAATTTCCCGAGGTCGATCCGAAACTGCCTCTCCTCGTGATGATGCACGATCCCAAAGGCGCGCTCTTCGTCCCGGAGGGGCTCGACTGCTTCATCGTCGCCGGGCACACCCACGGCGGCGAGATAAGGATGATCCCCGGCGGGAGCGACCGCACTTCGCTGCGCCTCCTCATGGTGCGGATCAAGGCCAAACTGGGGCAGATACCCGATTACCAGCGCCCCTACGCGCTCTTCGACCGGTGGTTCACCGAATACCGCGGGCGCAAGATGTTCATCACCAGCGGAGTGGGCATGTCGCGCCTGCGGATGCGCCTCTTCTGCCCGCCGGAAATAGTGCTGCTTAAACTGCGGTCGGTGCCCGTGAAGAACGACTACGTCATACCGGAGGAGCTGTGATATGAAGTCCGGAGAAAAAACCCTCTGTCCGCACTGCGGGGAAAACACGGTCGCCAAGTCCAAGCCGAAGATGGACGGCTGGACGCGCGTCGGCGACGTCCTCGTCTGCGCCCTGTGCGGGGCCGAACTCGGAGTACCGGACGCGGCGAACGGCGGAAAAGACTCCTCCGCTTCCACGGCGGCGCTCGCGGCGCTGCTGGGCGAAGGCCCGGCCGCGAAGATCCGGCTCGATCCCGGCACCGAGTACCGGCGCTTCTGCCGCAACTGCCGCCACCGGATCGAACACCCGTTCGTGCTCCGCTGCGATCTGGACGGGCACGAGATCGATCCCGGCGGCTGTTGTGCGAACTTCGCCCCGGCGGAGGAAAAAGCATGAAGCCGGCGACCGGCGAAGCGCTCCGCCCCCCGGCGAAAGCGCCGCGGCGCGCCGGACGCAACCGGACGCTCGTCCTGTCGGACGAAGCTTGCGCCGAACTCGAAAAGACGCTGTTGTATCCCGTTTCGAAACTGAGCGTCGCCGAAGCCGAAAATCGTCTCATCTGCGGCGACGTCATGCGCGTCGCTCCGCTGCTGCCGGAAAAATTCGCCGACCTGCTGATACTCGATCCGCCGTACAACCTCGACAAGTCGTTCAACGGCCGCAAGTTCGCCCGTCTCGGCGACGACGCCTACCTGAAATACCTCGAATCGTGGCTGGCGCTGCTGATCCCGGCGCTCAAGCCCGACGCCTCGGTCTACCTCTGCGGCGACTGGCGCGGCACCGCCGCCTGCTTCACCGCGCTGTCGCGCCGCTTCAAGGTGCGCAACCGCATCGTCTGGCAGCGCGAAAAGGGGCGCGGCGCCGGCCGCAACTGGAAGAACTGCACCGAAGACATCTGGTTCGCCACGATGTCGGACGATCACTATTTCGATCTGGCCAAGGTCAAACAGCTCCGCCGCGTGCTCGCGCCCTACCGCGAGAACGGCCGTCCCAAGGACTGGGACGAGACCGCGGAGGGGAACTTCCGGCTGACCTGCCCCTCCAACTTCTGGGACGACCTCACCGTGCCCTTCTGGTCGATGCCCGAAAACACCGACCACCCGACGCAGAAGCCGGAAAAGCTCGTCGCCAAGCTGATCCTCGCCAGTTCGCCGCCCGGGGGGCTGGTATTGGATCCCTTCATGGGCAGCGGCACCACCCCCGCCGTCGCCCGCAAACTGGGACGCCGGTTCTGCGGCATCGAGATCGACCGGAAATACTGCTGCTACGCCGCCGAACGACTGCGCCGCGCCGCCGCCGACACGTCCATCCAGGGGTACCGGGACGGGGTGTTCCTCGAACGCAACTGCCGACTGAAAGGATGAAGCCGATGAACGGCGAACAAAGCCGGGACACCCGTAACCTGCGGGAAAGGCGCGAAGACGCCGCAAGTCAGAAAGCGAGGATCGCGCTGCTGATCCTGACGCTGGCGCTGGCGGCGGCCTCGTGCGTGAAGGCTCCGGATTACGCCTATGCGGGCGGCGCGCTGTGGCTGCAGCATCTGGGGACTTTCGCGCTCGCCTTGCCGCTTCTGGCGGATCTGAAGCTCAAACGGCTTTCGCTGCCCGTCTGCATCTGCCTCTTTCTCTTCATCTGCCTGCACATACTGGGGGCGCGCTATCTGTACTCCAACGTTCCCTACGACCGGTGGGCGGCGCGGTTGCTGAACCGGCGCGTCGAACTCGGCGGAGTGCACGCCAACAAGTTCGACCGGCTGGCGCACTTCGCCTTCGGAGTGCTGCTGCTGCCGCTTTTCTTTCAGATCGCCCGCCGCTGGTTCGGGATCGGCAATTTCTTCCACGCGCTATTGTTTTCCTGGCTGTTCGTGCAGAGTTTCAGTTTGCTCTACGAGGTCTTCGAGTGGGGACTCGCGGAGCTGATGAGCCCCGAGGATGCCGAGAGCTACAACGGCCAGCAGGGGGACATGTGGGACGCGCAGAAGGATATGTTTCTGGCGCTGATCGGCTCCGCCATGGCGGCCGCGTTCCTCGCCCTGCGGCACTTCGCCGCCCGCGGGGACCGGCGCCCGACGGGGGGCGCGGCGTAAATGGCCATGTACGGCAAACCCATGACCTCCGGAGCCCCGTGGAAGCACATCGCGGGTTTCGCCTTTCCCATTCTCTGCGGTTCGCTGCTCCAACAGCTTTACAACACGGTCGACATGCTCGTGGTCGCCAACTTTTCGGGGCAGAACGAGCTGGCGGCGGTCGGCACCACGGGCACGCTGGTGTTCCTGTTCCTCGCGACGGCGATCGGATTTTCCGCCGGCAACGGCGTGGTGGTCGCCCAGCACTTCGGCGCCGGCAGGGACCGGGAGGTGCGCGAAAACGCCGCTTCGGGGATCGTGCTGTTGTTCGTGCTGGGCGCGGCCGCCACGGCGGTCGGGATCGTCTTTTCGCGCTTCGCCTACGTCAGACTGGTGTCGGCGCCGGAAAACATCCTCGACTCCACGCTGCTGTACTTCCGCATCTACTGCGCCGGACTGGTCTTCCAGTTCGGCTACAACATCCTCGCCGCCATACTGCGGGCGGTGGGCGACAGCGCGGCGACGCTGTACTTTCTGCTGATCGCCGCGGTGCTGAACATCCTGCTCGATCTGCTCTTCGTCGGGGTGTTCCGCTGGGGCTGCGCCGGAGCCGCCGTCGCCACGGACATCGCGCAGGCGGGCTCGATGATCGCGGCGTGGGTTTACATGGCGCGCAAATATCCGGTCTTCCGCTTCAAACTGCGCGAACTGGTGTGGAAGAGCGAACTGGTCCGGCAGACGCTGCGGGTGGGCTTCCCGATCGCGCTGCAGCTGGTGATCGTGTCGCTGGGGCTGACGCTGATCCAGCGGGCGGTGAACAGCTTCGGAGAGGTGATGACCGCCTCGTTCTCGGTCGGACACCGCGTGGAACTCTATCTGCATCTGCCGTGCAACGCGATCCAGACCACGCTCGCCACCTACACCGGGCAGAACATCGGCGCCGAACGGATGGACCGCGTCAAACTCGGCGCGCGGCAGGGACTGACGATCTCGATCCTGCTCACCGCCGTGGTCTCGATCCCGGTGTGGGTGTTCGCGGACAGGATCGTCACGCTCTTTTCGCTCGACGAAGCGGCGACGGCGTACTGCGTCGCGCATCTGCGGGCGATCGCGCTGATCAACGTGATACTTTCGGCTTACGTGCCGCTTTTCGGGGTGTTTCAGGGCAACCGGCACACCGGCATACCGACGGTGGTGGCGCTCTGCGCGCTCACGACCAGGGTGATCGTCACCTACCTCTGCAAGGACGGCCCGCCCTTCGGGGAGTCGATCATCTGGTGGAACGGGGCGTTCGGCTTCTGCGCCGGGTGCGTCGTATCGTGGATCTACTTTCTGAGCGGCCTGTGGAAACGGCGTCCGGCGGGGCGCTGAAATCGCGACTTCACAGGTTTTTCAGCTTGTCCTTCAGGAGCTTCCGGATGTACTCCTCGCCGTACAGTGAGCGCATCAGCTCGATGTTGAACTCGTAGAAAAGTTCGCCGTCGGGTTTGGTTATCACGTCGCCCAGCGACATTTCGGCGATGGTGCGGCGCTTGTCGCGGTTCATGCCGTAGACGGTCAGGTAGCGCATCAGCGTGCGGGGCGAAAGCTCGGTGAACTTCTTCTGGCCGAACTCCTCGGTGTAATCCGCCGCGATCAGCGAGATGAGGTTGCGCGGGGGGCGCTTCAGCCCGAAGTCGAGCAAAAAGTCCTCGACCATCTCGGTACAGCGGACCTCGTCGAAGACCGGATAGCTCATCCTTCTGCCCCGCGACAGAATCCCGGCGGGGAACTCGTAGTTCGACGACAGCACGACCATGATGTTCCCCGGCGGCGAGAACGCCCCGCCGACGTTGGTGCGGAAGTGATACCAGTCCACCGCCCGCGGATCGATGTCGTCGAAGAAGAGCACGAATCGGCGGTCGGGACGGCGGATCAGACGTTCGAGCAGCTCGTCCCACTCCCGCTCCAGCGCCGCCGGTTCGGGCAGGATCACCGTGACGTCGGGAACGGCGAGCGCGTAAGAGAGCACCATGCTGGTCTTGCCGTATCCGGGCAGACTGTGGATCAGCAGCGGCACGTTGCAGACTCCGCGGGCGAAGTCGTTGAAGTGGTCGCGGTAAATGGCGCGCATCCCGGCGAAGCCGAAGAACTTGTTCACCGGCTTGACCGACTCGGGCGAGACCGGGATGATCTTTCCGGAGCGGAAGAGGAAACACCGGCCCTGCGAAAGTTCGTCCGCCGCCGCCAGCGCCGCCGCCACGGCGCTTCTGCCCTCCGGCAGGGACGCGAAGAGAGAGCGCGCCCCCGGCGACAGCTCCGGCAGTTCGTCGTCGGGCACGCACTCCGGCAGTATCCTGAGCGCGGCAAAGAGCCGTTCCATGCGGTCGAGCAGGAAATTCGCCCGGTCGTCGGCCGCGCCGTCGGCGCCCGACGAAAGGATCACCCCGCGGCGGAGCGCGGCGGCAAAGAGCTCCGCCGAGAGTTTTTTCGACGCTTCGCGGCCGTCGCCGATGGCGTTGAGGTAGTGGCAGAGGCGGGCCGCACCCGGCTCCGGCGGAGTCGCCGCCAATGCGGCGCGCAGCGCGCCCAGCATCAGCTCCGGCACTCCCGCGGGGGCCCGCAGTCTTCCGGTCGCCGGATCCGGTTCGCAAACGAGAAATTCCGACGCCCGCACGCCGCGTTCCAGTATCGCCCGCAGTTCGGAAGGATTCATTTTCCGTCACCTCCGCCGTTTTCCTCCGCCGGGACCGCCGCGGCGGCCTCCGGAGCCTGACCATTATTCAAAGCGTCAACGTAAAGATACATCTGATAGGCGGCGATGCACCCGAGCACCCGCAAGCCGGAAACCACGAAGCACACCGCCCATACCGAACTCCAGACGATGCCGGAAACCAGCATCGCGCGGCTGCCGAAGATCACGGCGTCGATCAGCAGCACCAGCCCCGGCGCCAGCAGCACTGCGGAAAGCGCCGCGAAGGCGTACACCCACAGGATGCCGAGCACATAACGCCCCCAGCCGTTCAGAAACACCCGGGCGGATTCGCGGAAAAGGTCGCCGAACCTCGACTCCGGCGGATTGAGCGCCACGCCGACCTTCAGTATGCCGCAGAATACCAGCAGCGTGATCTCCAGCGCGCACGCCAGAGGGTATATCGCCAGATAGAAGGGCAGCGGCAATTGCAGGATGTTCGGCAGCGAGCCCAGCAGACTCACGATGCTGCACACGGTCAACAGCGGCAGGGGGTACATCACGGTCCGCCAGCGGCGCAGACCGCTCCAGAGCCCGCGGAGCATCCGCGTCGGCCGCCCGTGCAGAGTTTCGCGCGCGATGCCCGCGGAAAACATCTGCCAGATCCAGCACCACAGCACCGCTCCGCCGAGCACGATCCCGGCGACCGCCACCAGACCGCGGGCGATCTCGCCGGGGACCGGTTCTTTCGGGGCCTTCACCCCGGGCGGCATCTCGAACGGGTAGACCATGTCCAGCGTGCCCCATTCGTCCTCGGAGGCGGGCTTCGCGACGGCCTCGCCGCCGGCCACTTCATAGATGCGGTAGCCGCGCAGCGCCAGATTGACGGTGCTCTTGTCCACGTCCAGACGCAGTACCGCCGACCGGGCGCGAATCTCCCGGTCCGGCGTGCGGATCACCACCTTGCCGAGCGTGTCGCCGTCGCGGTAGCCGAAGGAAAGACGCGCGTCCTTGAACTTCAGTTTCCGCTTCGGGGCGAATATCCGGCGCAGTTCGGGGTTGACCTCGACGACGCTCTGCTCCGCCCGCCTCTTTTCAACGAGCGAGCGATAGGCGGCCGTTCCGGCGAAGGCGATGCCCGCCGCGAGGGAAGCCAGAATCAGCCAGTTGAGCAGTATGTACACGCTCAACTTTACTTCCCGGCTGCGTTCCCACGCCCGCCGGAAGAGTGTCTCGAAGTTCTGCATTGACCGCCGCCGGCGCGCCGCCCGGCTACTTCTTTTCGACGATGTAGTTGGTGACGCTCGGATAGGCGAAGGACAGACCGGCCGCGTTGAAGCGGTCGAGTATCTGCAGGTTGATCTCCTGCTTCATCCGCTGCGCTTCCATGAAGTCGCGGGTGTTGAACCACACGATCACGCCGATGTCCAGCGACGACGAATTGAACGACGTGAAGCTGTACTTGGGCGGAGTCTTCTTGTGATCGAAGCCCGGATACGCGTCGAAGATCTCCTTCAGGATGTCCAGCGCCTGCTGCATCTGCTCCGGCGTCGTGTTGTAGACCAGACTGAGCGTGAAGGGGAACTTGATGTTCCTGCGCTGCGAGATGTTCTCGATCGCCGCGTCGGCGACGAGGCGGTTCGGCAGGTTCCAGACCGTGCCGTCGAGACTGCGCAGCTTGGTGCTGCGGAATCCCACCGCCTCGACCGTGCCGCGCTTGCCGCCGACGTCGATGAAGTCGCCGATCCGGAAGATTTCGTCGCTGACGATCGACAGCGCACCGAAGATGTTGGCGATGGTGTTCTGGGCGGCGAAGGCGATCGCCAAGCCGGCGACGCCCGCGCCGGTGATGAGCGCGGTGACGTTGAACTTGAAGATGTTCTGCGCGATGAAGATGATCGCGATCAGCCACACCACCGTCTTGACCGCCTTGCGGATGAGGTCGGAGATCAGCCGCTTCATGCCGGCGTCGGGGGTTTGGGGACGCTTGGCGGCGAAGTAGTTGTCGCAGGCTTCGACCACCCGCAGCGCGCCCCAGACGAAGACGATGATGAAGAGTCCGTAAAACAGCTTGGCCAGCACGATGTCCAGCGTGCCGGGCAGATCCACCATCTGGTTCGCCCACGAGAACCCGACGAAGACCGTAGCCCACGCCGCCGGAGCCCCCAGCGTTCCGAAGATCTCCGCCGTCAGCGGCGAGAAGCGCTCGGCGGCGCGGCGCAGACCGCGCGCGACGACGAACCACACCACCAGCGCGACGAAAATCGCGAGCGCGGCGATCAGTCCGGCGATCAGCAGATTTTCCTTCTGGACGGCGAACCAGGCGGCGCCCTTGCGGATGATGAAGCCGAATATCTTGGCGCCGTCCTCGATGCTGTTGCCCGGAGTTTCCGGAGCGGCGGCGGCGAGCAAATTCAACATGATGAACTCTCCTTATCGTTCAGCGTTTTTCACTGGATACATCGCGGTAGTTGTAAACGGGATCGACTCCGGTCGAACCCGCCGGACGCGGACGCGGCGCGTTGGATTTCAGCTTCGGCGTCCGGTAGCGGAGCAGATACCCCGTGTTGTTTTCCCAGTCGTTGAAGCTGATCCCGTCGTTCTTGCGCAGGAACTGATAATTGAACTTCCAGCGGCGCGCGGTCTCGTGATCCATATCGAGTTCGATCTCGCCGTTTTCGCGCACCTTGTACTTGCCGGCCCACTCCCAGTAGGCGAGCGTGCCGGGCACGTTCTCGGGACTCTTGATGTGGACGAAGATCAGATCGTCGTAGACCACCGCGAAGTCGTCGCGGCCGCTCCGCTCGATCCGGTATTCCCCGGTGCGCAGATTCGGCTGGGCGCACCCGGCCAGAAATCCCGCCGCCAGAGCGAGCGTCAGACAGATCGCAATACGCATTTTTACATTCCTCCGTTTTTTCGTCAGTTGGCGACGATGTTGACGAGACGATTCGGGACGTAGATCACCTTGCGGACGGTCTTGCCCGCCAGAAACGCCTGCACGTCGGCGTTGGCGAGCACTATTTTTTCCGCGTCGGCGGCGGCGCACCCCACAGGGAGCATCAGCCGCACCCGCGGCTTGCCCATCAGCTGCACGAGGATCTCGACCTCGCTCACTTCCAGCATCTTCTCGTCGTACTTCGGCCACGCTTCGTAGGCGACGGTGTCGGTGTGGCCGAGCGTCTGCCACAGCTCCTCGCCGAGGTGCGGCGCGAACGGGGCGAGCATCAGCACGAACTTTTCCGCCGCCTCGCGCGGCAGTTCCGTCAGCTTGGCGAGCTCGTTCAGATAGACCATCAGCGCGCTGATCGCGGTGTTGAAGTCGAAGTTGTCCAGATCGCGCGTGACCTTCTTGACCGTCGCGTGCATCAGCCGGGCGAGCTCCTTGTCGGCCGGCTTGTCCGCGACCGGAGTTTCGGTGAAGACGCGGTGCGCGCGCTTCAGGAAGCGGAAGACGCCTTCCACGCCGGCGGTGTTCCACGGCTTGGTCGCCTCCAGCGGCCCCATGAACATCTCGTAAAGCCGCATGCTGTCGGCCCCGTACTCGCGGATCACGTCGTCGGGGTTGACCACGTTGCGGAGGCTCTTGGACATCTTCGCCGGAAACTCGACCAGCGCTTCGCCGTCGGACTTGCGCACCGGGCCCGCCGGGGTGAACTCCACCTGATCGGTCGGCACGAGAGCCCCGCGCTTGTCCTTGTAGCTCGTGCCGAGGATCATGCCCTGATTGATGAGCTTGCGGAACGGCTCCTCGGTCGACACGAAGCCCGCGTCGAAGAGCACCTTGTGCCAGAAGCGCGCGTACAAGAGGTGCAGCACCGCGTGCTCCGCGCCGCCCACGTAGAGGTCGACCGGCATCCAGTATTTTTCCTTGGCCTTGTCCCACGCGGCGGCGGGGTTGTGCGGATCGATGTATCTGAGATAGTACCAGCAGGAACCCGCCCACTGCGGCATGGTGTTGGTCTCGCGTCTGCCGTGGCGGCCGGTCTTGGGATCGGTGTAGTCCACCCATTCCTTCGCCTTGGCGAGCGGGGGCTCGCCGGTGCCGGAGGGTTTGAAGTCGCTCATCTCGGGGAGCTCCACCGGCAGCGCGGATTCGTCGACGAGCTCGATCGAACCGTCGTCGTAGTGGATGATCGGGAACGGCTCGCCCCAGTAGCGCTGACGGCTGAAGAGCCAGTCGCGGAGCTTGTACTTGACCGACGCCTTGCCCTGATTGCGCTTGGCGAGCCACTCGGTCGCGGCGGGCTTGGAGTCCTTGACGGTCAGGCCGTTGAGGTCGAGCCCCTCGGAGTTGGCGGAGTTGATGAGCTTGCCCTCGCCCGTCCAGCAGGCCTCGCCGCGGAGCACCGCCGCGACGTCGGCGCCGAGTTCGGCGGCCTCCTTGGCGTCCGGCTCGATGATGCACTTGATCGGCAGTCCGAAGGTCTTGGCGAAGTCGAAGTCGCGCGTGTCGTGCGCCGGGACCGCCATGATCGCGCCGGTGCCGTAGCTGACGAGCACGTAGTCCGCGATCCAGATCGGGATCTCGGTGCCGTTGACGGGGTTGACGGCGTAACTGCCGGTGAAGGCGCCCGTCTTGACGGTGGCGAGTTCGGTGCGGGCGAGGTCGCTCTTGTTGGCCGCCTCCTTGCGGTAGGCGTCGACGGCGGCGCGGTTCTCGGGAGTCGTGAGCGCGTCGACCATCGGGTGTTCGGGGGCGAGCACCATGTAGGTCGCGCCGAAGAGCGTGTCCGGACGGGTGGTGTAGACCACGAGGTCGCCGCACTTGGTCCTGAAGGTGACTTCGGCGCCGGTGGATTTGCCGATCCAGTTGCGCTGCATCTCCTTGATCCCCTCGGGCCAGTCGAGCTGGTCGAGGTCCTTGAGCAGCCGCTCGGCGTACTCGGTGATCTTGAGCATCCACTGCTTCATCGGGCGGCGCTCGACCGGGTGGTCGCCGCGCTCGCTGCGCCCGTTGATGACCTCCTCGTTGGCGAGGACGGTGCCGAGGGCGGGACACCAGTTCACGGCCACTTCGTCGAGATACGCGAGGCCCTTCTTATGGAGCTGCATGAAGATCCACTGCGTCCACTTGTAGTATTCCTTGTCGGTGGTGTTGATCTCGCGGTCCCAGTCGTAGCTGAAGCCGAGGGCCTTGATCTGACTGCGGAACTTGTCGATGTTCTTTTTGGTCGTGATCTCGGGATGAGTCCCGGTGTCGACCGCGTACTGCTCGGCGGGGAGCCCGAAGGCGTCCCAGCCCATCGGGTGCAGGACGTTGAAGCCGTTCATCCGCTTGTAGCGGCAGACGATGTCGGTGGCGGTGTAGCCTTCGGGGTGGCCGACGTGGAGCCCCGCCCCCGACGGGTACGGAAACATGTCGAGGCAGTAGTACTTGGGTTTCGGGGAGAAATCCTCCGCGCGGAAGGTCTTGTGCTCTTCCCAGTAGCGCTGCCATTTCTGTTCGATGCCGGTGAAATCGTAGGATGCCATTTTCAGTTTTCGCCTTTGCGTTTACGGTTGCCTGCAAAACAAGACACTTGGTAATGTACACTCGGTCGCATGCTTTTTCAACTATTGACAATAGCCGCGCGCGTATTATATTATCTCGCTGACAAAGAAAAAGGAGAGTTTTCGGATGGTTTCCGGCACGGGACCGGGCAGAAAGGCGCGCGGACGGATCGTCGTCGCGATGTCGGGCGGGGTGGATTCGTCGGTGGCGGCGCTGCTGCTCGCACGCGACGGCTGGGAGGTCGTCGGGGCGACGCTGCTGCTCAAAGGCGACGTTGCCGCCCCCGATCCGGCGCTGGAGCGCTTCTGCGCGGCGCACGGCATCGTGCTCCACGCGATCCCCGCCGCGGAAAAGTTCGCCGAAAAAGTGCTCCGCCCCGCCGCACGCGAATACGACCTCGGGCGCACCCCGAACCCCTGCTGCGAGTGCAACGAAGTGCTCAAGTTCGCACTGCTCGCCGGATTCGCGCGGAAACTCGGCGCCGACGCGCTCGCCACCGGGCACTACTGCGTCGCCGACGGAACGGCGCTGTACCGCGGGAGCGACCGGACGAAGGACCAGAGCTACTTTCTCTACCGCCTAAAGCGGGAACTGCTGCCGTTTCTGCGCTTCCCGCTCGGCGGACTGACCAAAAAAGAGGTGCGCGAGATCGCCCGCTCCGCCGGACTGGAGTGCGCCGAAAGGCCCGACAGTCAGGACGTCTGCTTCGCCGTCCCCGGCGAGTGCTGCGGCGACACGCTGCTCAAGGCGGCCGGCTTGCCGCCCCGTCCCGGCAGCGTGGTGTTCGGCGGCAGGATCGTCGGCCGTCACGGCGGCATCCACCGGTGCACCCTCGGCCAGCGCGGCGGGCTGGGAGTCGCGCTCGGCGTGCCGGCGTACGTGAAGCGCATCGACGGAAAAAGCGGAGAAGTCGAACTCTGCACCGACCGCGCCGAACTTGCGTGCCGCCGCTTCCGCCTCTCGCGGGTGAACTGGCAGCAGGAGCCCCCCGCCGCCGGGAGCGGGCTCGAAATACAGATCCGCTACCGCTCGCGTCCGGCGCGCTGCCGGGTGTTTCCCGAGGGAGAAACCTGCCGGATCGAAACGGACGAACCGCTCTTCGCTGTGACTCCGGGACAGGCGGGGGTGATATACGAAAACGACCGCCTCGTCGGCGGCGGCGTGATAGAACTTCAGGAGCCAACCCCATATCGATAAGGAGAGAAAACATGAAAAGAAGCGCATTCTTAAATCTGGCCGCGCTCGGCTGCGCGGCGATGCTGACGGGGTGCCTCTCCCCCCGCTACACGACGATCGAGGAAGAGTTCCCGAAGGAGAACGCGCAGGACTCCATGACGCTCGAAGAGGCCTCGATGATCGTCAGAAAAACGCTCGAAACGACTCCGGCGGGGCGCCGTCCGAGCCATCCGGGCGACCGCTCGCTCGGCCAATACGTCACCTCGATCCGGCTGCGCCGGCACAACCGCACCGATCTGGTGCTGGTCGAAGTCAAGATGGGCAAGCGCGTGCTCATGGAATTCTACGTTCCCACTCAGGAGGACGGCGAAAGATTCGCGGCGGCGGTATGGCGTCTGCGCAAGGAATATCGCGACAAATAAAGCGTTCCCCCCGCTTCGCCGTGATATTTTGCCGCCGCGGGGGGCTTGATATTTGCGCTCCGGCGGTGTAAATTACTCCAATGGTGATTTTCATAACATAATAATACCGGAGGTTCGAGAAGTGGCGGAAAAAATCGACATCAAGCGCGACATCGAAAATGCGCGGCTGATCACCCGCATGGCGGCGATATGCGGCGTCATATCGCTGGCGATGCTGGTGCTGACCATAGTGCTCAATTCGTTCCGGGGCGGCGACGTCTTCGGACTGGGACGCATCCCCTATTCGCTGGCGCTGCTGTTTTCGGCGGGCGCGTACTTCTACGGCACGCTCAAGACCTCGGCGGCGATCGACGAGGAGGAAAAGAGCCTGCTGGCGAAGCGCGCCGACACCCGGGCGCTCAACGTCGAGGAGGACGTCCGCTTCACGGCCGGGCGCAGCTTCGAAAACTACCGCCGTTTCGCGCCTTATGCCATCGGCGTGCTGGCGGTGCTGATCACCGGCTGGCTGCTCTACCGTTCGTGGGGGACCTTTTCCGGACGGACGGTCTCGTCGCTGCAGGGCAAAGCGATCCACTCGTCGCTGATCGCGGCGGTGATGATGCTGCTGAGCGTCTTTTCCGGCGCGTTCTTCGTCGGCCAGTCGCGCACGCCCGGATTCCGCTGGCTGCGCCCGGCCGGAGCGTGGCTGATCGCCGGTTTCGCGGTGATGGCGGCGGCGACCGTCGGAGCGATCTGCTTCGGCAACAACCTCGTCAAGGTCGACATCGTGCTGGCGCGGATCATCTTCTGGATCATCGCGGTGCTGGGCGTCGAAACGGTGATAAGCATGATCATCGAATTCTACCGCCCCCGCACGCTCAAGGAGGTCCGTCCGGTCTTCGAAAGCCAGCTGCTCGCGCTCTTCACCGAGCCCGGCGGCGTGATGCGCAACATCGCCCAGGCGCTGGACTATCAGTTCGGCTTCAAGGTCTCCGGCACCTGGCTCTACGGATTTCTGGAAAGGTCGTTCCTGCCGGTGCTGCTGATCTGGATGGTGCTGCTGTGGGGATTCACGGGCATCCACGAGGTCGGGCCGGATGAATTCGGCGTCCGGGAACGCTTCGGAAAGATCGTCTCCGAACAACCGCTCCAACCCGGCATCTACTGCACGCTCCCGTGGCCGTTCGGCGACATCCGCCGGGTAAGCTGCAGCGAACTCCGGCAGATCGTGATCGGCGAGATGGCGACGCAGGAAAAATCAGCCGAGGAAAAGGCCAAGGAAAACAGCGACCGGAACAAGCCGAAGCAGGTCGTCACCTGGACCGACGCCCACGGCGGCGAAGACGAGAACTTCATCGTGGCGGTGCCGCCCTCCGAACAGACCGGCGCCGAAGCGAAAAAAGACGCCTCCGGCAAGGGCGACTACCCGGCGCTGTCGTTCCTGCGGATGTCGATCCCGATCCAGTTCCACGTGCGCGAGGACGGGATCATGAACTTCGTCTACGGCAACGAGAACCCCGTCAAGACGCTCAAGTGCATCAGCGAGGCGGTGGCGACCGAGTACCTCGCCTCGGTGGACATGATGGACGTGATGTCCAAGGGGCGCGGCAAGGCCGAAAAGCGAATGCTTAAACTCATCCAGAAGCGCGCCGACGAGTGCCGGCTCGGCATCGAAGTCGTCTCCGTGACCATCACCGGAGCGCACCCGCCGGTCGAAAAGGTCGCCCCGGCGTTTCAGGAGGTCATCGGCGCCCGCGAGCAGAGCACGACCGCCGTGCTGAACGCCGAAGCCTACCGCTCCAAGACCGTGATCGGGGCTCTGGCAGCCGCCGAAGCGACCGACGCCAAAGCCGCCGCCTACGCCGACACCAAGCGGACCGTGGCCGGAGAGGAGAGCCGGCGCTTCGCCTCGCAGCTCAAAGCCTACAACGCCATGCCGAGCATGTTCAAGCTCCGCTCGTTCCTGGATTTTCTGGAGCAGGACTGCGGCGAGATGCGCAAATTCGTGGTCACGACGAAATCCGAGACCGACGTCTTCCAGTTCAACTTCGAGGCCAAGGAGCGCCTCGACCTCATCGACACCGATATCACCAAACTCAAAGATTGACAAAAACCGTTCTGGAAACTTAAAAATACATTGGGAGCATGACACTTATGGCGGAAAAAAATCTTTTCAAACACTGGCCCACGATGATGCTGGGGCTGATCGTGGCGGCGATATTGCTGGTGGCGGTATTCTCGTTCCAACTGCCGCAGACGGAGGTCGCGGTGGTCACCACCTTCGGACGTCCGGAGCTGGTCGCCGAACCGGGACTGCACTTCCGCTGGCCGTACCCGTTCCAGCGCGTCTACAACTTCGACAAGCGGGTGCGCTGCTTCTCGGGCGGCGAGGGCAAGCTGGAAGAGACGATGACCAAGGACGGGCACACCATCCTCGTCGGCATCTACGTCACCTTCCGGATCAGCGACGCCAAGCTCTTCTTCACCTCGCTCGAAAACATGACCAAGGCGGAAAGCCGCCTCAATTCGCTGATGCGCGGCGCCAAGAACAACGCCTTCGGCAATTACAACTTCGATCAGGTCGTCAACACCGATCCCGCCAAGATGGAGCTCGGCAAGATCCAGGACGAGATACTCGCCTCGCTGCGCGAAGAGTCCAGGAAATACGGATACGGCCTTGAGATCATCAGCGTCGGCATCAACACCATCAACGTGCCCAAGACGATCAGCGAAAAGGTCTTCGACCGGATGATCGCCGAGCGCAAGAAAGAGTCCGACCGGATCATCGCCGAGGGCGACATGAAGGCGGAAAAGACCAAGATCGAAGCCGACCGGGAACGCGCCCGGATCATCGCCGACGCCGACGCGCGGGCGCTCAAGATTCGGGCCGAGGCGGAGGCCGCCGCCGCCGACTACTACAAGGTCTTCGCCAAGAATCCCGAACTCGCGGAGTTCCTGCGCAAGCTCGACGCATTGCGGAAGGTCATGAAGGGCCGCACCACACTGGTGGTCGACACCTCCACGCCGCCCTTCGATCTGCTGAAGCCCAAGGCGTTGAACAATTCGTTCAGGAAGGGCGGCAAAAAGGCGCCCGCCGAGGCCAAGCCCGCTCCCAAGGCGGCGGACAAAAAGTAATCCCCCGGGGACGCGATCATCATGCAAAACGAAAAGAAATCCGCGATGCCGACCTTCGACACCTCGGGACGCTATGAAGGCGGCCTCAAGTCGCTGGTCAGAAGTCTGCAGTGGGCGTTCGGCCTGCTGCTGGTGCTGATAATCCTGATGCTGATCTACTTCTTCAGCTGGGGCGGCTACTTCTCGGTCGAACCGCAGCAGGAGGTGATCGTGATGCGCTTCGGCCGGATCTGCGCCACGCACAAATCCGGCGCGCACTGGTACTTCCCGTACCCGGTGCACCGCTTCATCAAGGTGCAGACCAATCCGCAGTTCAT
>Ga0310696_10000833_pt1 | contig 45850 bp, 37 predicted proteins | sample AusTroGonzalo_MG_4_FD_203885 | JGI IMG/M metagenome (GOLD analysis project Ga0310696, IMG submission 203885) | Bovine rumen microbial communities from tropical cattle in Woodstock, Queensland, Australia - Gonzalo_02 (v2) (version 2) | ecosystem: Host-associated > Mammals > Digestive system >... | reverse complement strand
CCTCTTTGGTATGTTTGTTGCCATGATTTTCTTTAAGGAAACCGTAGTCTGGCAGCAGTGGGTGGGGGTATTCCTCATTCTGGCCGGTTGCGGACTCATTGCCCGATAATGAAAAGATGGACTGCATTTCTTCTGACGGCTGTTCTGGCCCTGACCTGTGCCTTTAACGCATGGGCCCAGGAAGACGTATGGACCCGGGTCAAGGAAGTGAACCTGCCCCGGAAAAACCTTTCGGCTAATTGGAACCGGATCTACCGTTCTCCCATGCTGCAGGATGATATCCTTAGCGAGGGAACGGTTTCTATTGTTGAGCCGGATTACCTGCGCTGGGAAACCCTTAAGCCCGTGAAGCGGATGACCGAGCTGGACGGCAAGCAGGAAAAGAACCGATTCCGTCTTCCCCAGGAGAAAGATTTCAAGGTAAACGTGCTGGATGGAGACAGCTATACCATTCAGTTGAGCCCCCTCCGCAGAGACCTGAAACAGCTCATAGGACAAATTGTATTAACGGTTGAGAAGAAGTCGTATAAGCTTCTCAATGTTACTATATTAGGCGTTGATGGAGATTGGACGCAAATCACATTCTCCAACGTAAAAATGGACGAGTAATATGCTGGAAGGATTCCTGTATAAAGTAGTGGAAAAGGGAGACGGCTGCGCCCTCGTTGAGCTGCTCCCGGACAGTCCCATTTATGCCGCCCATTTCCCGGGTTTTCCCGTTACGCCCGGTGTAACGCTGGTGCAGATGGCCCTGGAACTGATGGGCAAAAAACTGCTGGGCGCCAAAGACATCAAATTCGTAGTGCCGGTGCTCCCTTCCAAGGAGGGCACGGTGCTTAAATACGAATGGACCGTAGCGGAAGACAGGGCCGATGTGACCGTCTTTCTGAGTGACGGTACTCTCTGTGCCAAAATGTCCCTGGGCGTATGAACGATACCTTGATCCTGGTTCCCACTTACAACAATGCCGGCACGCTTCAAAACGTGCTGGAGCGTTGTCTGGAGCAGGGGCTGCCGGTGATGGTGGTAGATGACGGAAGTACGGACGACACGGGCCGAATCCTGAAAGAGATGTCCGGTCAGGCCGGGCATGACGATTCTGATCGGCCATCTCTGAGAGTTGTTACCCATCCGGTGAACCTGGGAAAGGGTAGAGCGCTTAAAACGGGCTTCCAGGAGGCTTTGAAGCTGGGCTACAGCTATGTGGTTACCATCGATTCCGACGGACAGCATTACCCCGAAGATATTCCGGCTCTGCTGGCACAGAAAGGGGAGAAGACCCTGGTGGTGGGCAGCCGCTCTCAGATGGGGGCCAATGGAGGAAGTTCTTTTGCCAACCGTTTTTCCAATTTCTGGTTCAGGTTATTTACCGGCGTAAATTTGCCGGATACCCAGACGGGATACCGTCTTTATCCGCTTAAGAAGCTGCCTTCCTTGACCATTCTCAGCTCCCGCTATGAAGCCGAGCTGACCCTATTGGTTTTCAGTGCCTGGAAAGGCCTGGAACTCAAGCCGGTAGCGGTTAGGGTGGCTTATCCCGAGGACCGTGTTTCCCATTTCAGGCCCGGTGCAGACTTCTTCAGAATCTCGGTTCTGAATACGGTTTTGCTGTTTGTCAGCCTGTTCTATGGCTGGCCTCGGACCCTTCTGAGAAGAATCCTCGGCAAGTAATCCTTCTTTTCTAGCCGGATTTTTATTACATTTGTAAAATGTAAAGATTACATCCGGTGAGAAACCTAATCCTAAAACTGCATGATTTCCTGCGCACCCACAAGGGTTGGGCAGCTGTCCTTCTTGTGGTGCTTCTCACCCTCAGCGTTTTAAGTGCGCTCCGCCTTGATTTCCAGGAAGATATCAGCGCCTTTTTGCCGGAAGATTCCCGGGAGCAGCTTCAGGCTACGTCCGGAGACGAGAAGATGGCCGTCTTTTTCCAGGGCGGTACCCCGGAGGAGAGGCAGGATGCCGTTTATGCTTTCCAGGATCGATGGGAAGAAGTCTTCCCAGATATTTATCTCTATGAAGGAGCGGCCGGAGAACAAGTGGCCGAGGTCTTTGGTTTCTTGAATGCCAACTGGCCCTATTTCCTTCAGGAACAAGACTATGCCAGAATGGATTCCCTGCTGGCTGTTCCGGGATATATTGCCAGCAAATTACAGGAAGATAAGCTTTCACTTGCTACTGCTAATCCTTTTACATCCAGATATTTAAGAAGTGACCCTCTGGGGCTTTATTCTCCGGTTCTGAACCGTCTCCAGGAGGCACAGCCCTCCTCACTGAAGGATACGGAGATTCTCTTCTTTGACTCTCCTTACGGCAGTTCGGAGAGTGCCAAAAACGGAGAACTCCTGGCCGGTTTGAACCGTCTCAAGGAAGAATGCTCAGAGGCTTATCCTTCTGTCCAGATCTTCTCTACAGGTGGTCCCGAGGTGGCGGTAGAAAATGCCCGCCGCATCAAGACGGATTCCTTCCTGGCTTTGGCTTTTGCCCTGATTTTGATTTGCCTGGTGCTGTGGTTTAGCTACAAGCGGGTACAGGATGTGCTCTGGATTCTCATCTCCATTGCCGTGGGGGCCGTATTTGCCCTGGGTATCATTGCCTGTTTCAAGGCCAGTGTGAGCATTATTGTACTGGGTATTGGCTGCACCGTAATTGGAATCGCGGTCAATTATCCGCTGCATTATATAGACCATCTCAAGTATTGCCCAGACCGCAGGCAGGCGCTGGCAGAACAGATTGACCCGCTCCTCACCGGCAACATTACCACGGTGGGTGCTTTCCTGGGTCTGCTGCTTTTGAAATCGGAAGCCCTGCACGATTTTGGCTTCATTGGCGCCGTCATGCTGGTGGGTACCATTCTGTTTGTGCTCATCTTCCTGCCGGTCTTTGTCCCGGTCTGCAAAGGGGAGAGAAAGGTTATCAAACTGGACCCCGCCCGCTTTTTCCATCCCGGAGAAAAGTCCCGCCGGGCCATCTTCCTGGCCTTCCTGGGCCTCACGGTGCTCTTTGCCTTTACTGGAAAGAAGCTTCAGTTTGACTCCAATCTGCACAACATCAACTATATGACGGCCAGCCAGTCCAAGGGTTTTGCCCTGTTGGAATCCCTGTCCCTGGCCCCCGACGCTTTTCCCATTCCGTCGGTGGAGGAGCAGAAGGAGAGAATCGGCCTGTGGAATGCTTTCTGGGAGCGGCATCAGGATGTTCCGGATCTTCTCATTGAGGAAGGCCTCAAAGCGGGCTTTACAGCTCATGGCTTCCAGCCCTTCTTTGATGCTTTGGATACCGCATGGGAGCCCCAGGAAAGGGCTTATTTCCAGCCGGTAGACTTCTCTCCCCAGGAGAATGTGGCCGGAACCTTGGTCAGCGCCCTTTCGCAGGATTTCGATACCATCGGCCTGGTTTGCAGCCTTATTGTACTTATTTTCCTGTGGATCAGCTTTGGCTCTTTGGAACTTACGCTGATTGCCTTCCTGCCGCTGGCAGTGAGCTGGATTTGGATTAGGGGTATTATGGGCCTGACAGGCCTTCAGTTCAATATCGTAAACATCATTCTGGCTACCTTTATCTTTGGTATGGGAGACGACTACAGTATCTTCATTACCGAGGGGCTGGAATACGAGTTTAAAACCGGCAAGAAAATCCTTCACTCCTATGGCAATGCCGTGGTGCTGAGTGCCATCATTATGTTCATTGGCATTGGCGTGCTGGTATTTGCCAAGCATCCGGCCCTTAAATCCCTGGGCCTGGTTACGGTGATAGGAATGATTACAGTGGTGGCCATGGCCTGTTACCTGCCGCCCATCGTGTATCGCTGGATGCACTTTAAAAATGGAAAACGGCGCTCGCAGCCCCTTACCGTTGTAGGCCTGTTGGCTACTGCCTACATTGCCTTCATGATGGTTGTCTGGATGTCTTTCCTGTCCATCCTGGCCCTGTTTTTCCCTCAGGGACCCGCCTATAACAAGGTGGTTCGCCGCGTTGCCTACTGGGCTATGCACCTGATTCCCGGCTGCAAGTATACCGTCAAGAACCCGCACGGTGAGGATTTCTCCAAGCCGGCCATCTACATTTGCAACCACCAGAGTCACCTGGACGTGTTGCCCCTGATTGCCCTGCAGCCCAAGCTTATCTTTATGACCAACGACTGGGTCTGGAAGTTCCCCTTCTACGGGGCGGTGATTCGCAAAGCCGGCTATTTCCCGTCTTCCTGGGGTCTTTCCGTGAACAGCGAGCATATCAAGAAAATGGTGGCCGAAGGCTATTCGGTGGTCATTTTCCCGGAAGGAACCCGTACGTCGGATGGCCATATAGGCCGATTCCACCGTGGAGCTTTTCTGGCAGCCCGTGAACTGGGAATGGATATTCTGCCGCTGCTTATCCGCGGCTTTTACGAAGCCCTTCCCAAACATGATTTCCTGCTCCGTTTCCATCCGCTGACGCTGGAGATAGGGGAGCGCAGACAGATTCCCGGGGACGCGGATATTGTCGCTTTTACCCGGGATATGAGACATTTTTATGTGGACTGGTATGAGAAGGATGCTTAGCATACTGCTTTTTCTGCTCTGTGTCCCGACGTTCTCTCAGGAGCGTATCTGGGATGGTACCAAGTGCCACGACAAGAGCGTTACCTTAACGGCCTATCTGCCGGAAGGAGAGCCCAAGGCAGCCCTTGTGGTATGTCCCGGTGGCAGTTATCACTGGCACGATATGGATACGGAAGGTATCCGGGTGGCCCAGTGGCTGGCTTCGGAAGGGTATGCCGCTTATGTACTCAAATACAGGGTGGCCGGCAAGTTTGAGTTTGCCGCCAAATACCGCACTCTTTTCAGGGGCCACAGGCACCCGGATATGATCAGTGATATCCAGCGGGCCATTCAGCTCGTAAGAGAGCGTTATAACGGTCCTGTAGGGGCCATAGGCTTCAGTGCCGGAGGACATCTGGTTATGAGCGCAGGGGAGTACTTTGGTACCAATTTCCTATCCCGATATGGCATAGAACCTGAGGTGTCCCTGAGGCCGGATTTTGTTGCTCCCATCTATCCGGTGGTCACGCTGAGTGAGGCTCCGGTACACAAGCGCTCCAGACTGGGCCTTCTGGGAGAATGGACGGTGTTTAAGCAGGAAATGCGGGACTCCCTGTCCCTGGAGAAGCATGTAAAGGCCGATACGCCCCCGGTGTTCCTGCTCAACTGCGTGGATGATCCCATTGTGGATTACCGGAATTCGGTGCTGCTGGACTCGGCCCTTACCGCCCGGCAGATTCCCCATCTGTATACCCAATACGCTACCGGAGGCCATGGCTTTGGAGCCAATCCCGAGAAGCAGAACGAATACACTTCCCAGTGGCAGGAACTGTTTATTAATTGGTTAAAAGAGATTCCCGGTCAAGCCGGGAATGACGAATAAGATATGGACATAGAGTTTAAGAAACCGGAAGAGATTAAGGCATTCCAGGAAGGACTGCTGCACGATGCGTTGGTTTACTTGAAGGATCACTCCAAGTACTATCAGCGTATGTTTGAGAAGTACCACATAGACATTGAGAAGATTCGCACCATAGAGGATCTTCAGAAGATTCCTTTCACCGAGAAGAAGGACCTCCAGCTCTTTAACGACGAGTTCCTTTGCTGCCCCAAGGAAAAGGTGGTGGACTATGTGACCACTTCCGGTACACTGGGAGATCCCGTGACTTTCGGTTGTACGGATAAGGACCTGGAGCGCCTGGCCTACAATGAGAAGAAGAGCTTCGAATGCGCAGGCCTGGGCCCCGGTAACATCGTACAGCTCATGACCACCATAGACAAGCGTTTTATGGCCGGTCTGGCCTATTTCCTGGGCATACGGAAACTGGGCGCCAGCATTATCCGTGTGGGTAACGGTATTCCCGAACTCCAGTGGGATACCATCAACCGCCTCAAGCCGGACACCATCATGTGTGTGCCTTCCTTTATTCTGAGGCTTATCCAGTACGCCGAAGACCACGGTATCGACTACAGGAATTCCTCCATCAAGCGCATCATAGGCATTGGTGAGGGCATGAGGGACCAGAACTTTGATCTGAACCTACTGGGCCGCCGCATCAAGGAAAAATGGGACGTGGAGCTCTATGCCACCTATTCCTCCACCGAGATGGGCGCCACGTTCTCCGAGTGCCCCTACGGCTGCGGGGGACACGTTCATCCCGAACTCATCATTGTAGAGATTATTGGAGAAGACAACCTGCCTGTTCCCGACGGCCAGGTGGGCGAGATTGTGATTACCACCCTGGGTGTGGAAGGCATGCCGCTGCTGCGCTTCCGTACCGGCGACATGGCCGCCAAGATTACCGAGCAGTGCAAGTGCGGCCGTTACAGCTACCGCCTTACTCCGCTGGTGGGCCGCAAGAACAATATGATCAAGCTCAAGGGTACCACTCTGTATCCGCCGGCAGTGAACGATGTGCTGGACAATACCCCGTATGTAGAGAACTATGTGGTCATTGTACAGGACTCCGAAGCCGGAACCGACGATGTGCTGGTGCAGCTGGGTCTCAAGTACCAGCCCGATTTTGATCCCATCAAGGACCTCAAGGACCGTTTCCGCTCCCGTATCCGCGTGGCTCCCGCCATAGAGATTCTGCCGGTACCGGAAGTGGCGGCCATCAACTTCCCGGCAAAAAGCCGTAAGCCAGTTAAGTTTATTGATAAACGCGCCAAACATGTTTGACGATATTCGCCCTTATGTAGATGCTGAGATCCCTGCAGCCATGCAGCGGATTGTGTCCGACAAGTACTTCCCGTTGGTATGCGATTTCCTGTTCCCTAATACGCCGGTGCAGGAGGTGGCTGCTCTGTTGGGGAGTTGCCGCACCGTGGAAGAGTTCCAGATGAGGGTCATGTATAAGGTGATTTATGCCATTGCCGACAAGACCACTAACGGCCTTTCCGTCTCCGGCATGGAGCGCCTGGACCCCAATAAGGACTACCTCTTTGTGTCCAACCACCGGGACATCATGATGGATGCGGGCTTCCTGCAGGTGCTGCTGACTGACGCGGGCCGAAAGACCTCCGAAATCACCTTCGGAGCCAACCTCATGCAGGGACAGATGGTCATAGATGTGGGCCGAAGCAACAAGATGTTCCGCATTGAAAGGCCTACTACGGTTACATCGGCCCGGGATTTCCTGCTCAAGAGCCAGTATGTGTCGGAGTACATCCGTCATGCCATTACCCAGAAGAAAGAGAGCGTGTGGATTGCCCAGCGCAACGGCCGTACCAAGGACGGTAATGACCTCACGGACCAGGGCATTATCAAGATGTTCAACCTTTCCGGTGGAGAAGACCGCGTAGCTGCCCTGGACGAGCTTAACATTGCTCCGCTGGCCATCTCCTACGAATGGGAGCCCTGCGATGAATTAAAGGCTCTGGAGCTCTACGCCAAGAGTTCCGGCCAGCCTTATATAAAAAAGCCCGGAGAAGACCTTAACAGCATCCTTACGGGCATTACCCAGCCCAAGGGCCGCGTGCACCTGGCCGTCTGTGAGCCCCTGCACCGTGAAGAACTGGAGAAATTTGCCGGCTGTACCAATCCCGAGTTCAATAAGGGTGTGGCGGAACTCATAGACGCCCGCATCAAGCCTGCCTATCGCCTCTATCCCAATAACTACATTGCCGCCGACCTTCTCTCCGGAAAACGCAGTTATTCCTACACGGACGCCGAGAAAGCGGCCTTTGTAGAGCACGTGGATAAAATAACAAAAGAATATCCCTCTGAATTGAGAGATATCCTTTTGAGAATCTATGCAAACCCTGTAATTGGTTAGCCTCCGATGAATTCCCGCAGCAGCGAAGTTGCGGGAATTTCTTTATCCGGTACAGGGATAAAGTAGTGAATGAACTTGAGGAGGCGGTGGACTTCGGCGTACTCGGCGCAGTTTTGGGGAACGCTGCGGAGGATGGGCTCTGCGTGGTTCTTAAGCACCGCGAACTCAATGAGATAGGCGCTGTTAAACATCACGTCCGCCGTTTCCTGGAAGGGATAAATCCACTTTTCCTCTGCATCCAGCACATTCTGCCAGTTGGAGATGGATTGCTGGGCCGTAAAGGCTCCGGCGTTGTAGTCACGTACAATGCGCCTCAGGAGGCGGTTGTCGCTGGTGGGAATGCTGTTATGGTCGTCCAGGAGGGTTCCGGTAAGGGTGTTGATGAAGATCTTGAACTTGGCCGAATCGGGAATCTTGCTGGTGAGCTGGGGATTGAGGGCATGGATACCTTCTATCAGGAGGATTCGGCCTTCTCCGAGCTTGAGCTTCTTGCCGTTGTATTCCCGCAGACCCGTGACAAAGTTGAATTCGGGAACAGAGACCTCTTCACCTGCGATGAGCTTCATAATATCGCTCTCCATTAGGTTGTGGTCTACGGTCTCGAAGTTATCAAAGTCGTAGGAACCGTCGGGGAACTTGGGCGTTTCTACCCGGTTCACAAAATAGTCATCCGTACTTACCGACATGGGATGCAGTCCGCAGGCCTTGAGCTGGACCGCCAGACGTTTGCAGAAAGTGGTTTTACCGGAAGAGGAAGGGCCGGTAATCAGCACCACCTGAAGGGGTGTCTGCTTGTCGTTGTAGCGGCGCTCGATTTCTTCGGCAATCTTAACAATCTTCTTTTCCTGCAAGGCTTCCGCTATCTGGATGAGCTCGCTGGCGCGGCCGTTCAGAATGGCTTCATTGACGTCTCCCACGGTGCTCAGACCCATAATAATGTTCCAGCGGAGGGCCTCCGTGAACATCTCGAAGGTACGGGGCTGGTCCACATAGTCGGCCACACGGGTGGGGTCTTCCAGGGAAGGGACCTGCAGGAGAATGCCGTCGTGGTAAGGCTGGAGGCCCCAGACGGTCAGGTAACCGGTAGAGGGTACCAGTTTGCCGTAGTAGAAGTCGGCCGTTTCTCCCAGCGTATAGTAGTCCGTATAGGCCTCTCCGCTGGTTTGCATCAGGCGTACCTTGTCTTCGGCCCCGGCTTTCTTGAATTCCTTGATGGCTTTTTCGGTCTGGACGTCGTAGCGGTGGAAGGGGAGATCCTTCTTTACCAGCTCCTTCATGTAGTCCGAAAGCTTCTGGATGTCTTCCAGGGTGATGGGGCTGTCATCGGCCTTTCTGACATGGCAGAAATAGCCGTGGGAGATGGGGTGCTCCACATAGAGCCGGCTCTCTGGCAGGACGTCGCAGCAGGCCTTGTAAAGCAGGAAAAAGAGCGAGCGGCAGTACACGCGCATCCCACTGGATTCGCGTACATCGATGAACTCGATGTCTTTGTTCTGGTAGACTTTGAACTTCAGACCCTGCGATACATTGTTTACCTTGGCGGAAACAATAGGGTAGGGCCGATGACAGTCAAACTCGGCAAGCATCTGCAGAAGGGAAGTGCCTTCCGGGAAGCGCTTGCTCTCTTTGGTGTTTTTACAATAGACCTGAACCATCGGTAGAGGATTTATAATTTAACTTCCTGTTTTTCAAGATAGGAGACCACGTCGCTAACCGTATTGAACTGGGCCAGGGCCTGGTCGGGAATCACAATTCCGTACTGGTCTTCGATGCGCATCAGGAGCTGAAGGATATCCAGGGAATCGGCTCCCAGGTCTTTTTTGATTTGGGATTCAGGGGTAATTCGGGAAGCATCTACACGGAGCTGCTTGGCCAGAATGGTTTGTACTTTTTCAAACATATCTATTCTTCGTAATGTTCATATTTGGCAATTTCGGCCTCTATCTTACCGGAGAGCCGGCTCACTTCCATCTTGTAGGCCTGCTCGATGCACTTTTCTACGGCTATGGCCTTGGAAGAGCCGTGTCCTTTGACCACAACCTTGGAGGTGCCCAGGAGCACGCTGCCGCCGTAATTCTGGTAGTTCATGAACTCCTTGAGGTCCTTGAACATCTTCTTCATCAGGAGGGCGCCCAGCTTATAGACGGTGCGGCTGAAAATCTCTCCCTTGAGCTTTTTCAGGAGTTCCAGAGCGGTTCCTTCGGTGGTTTTCACCAGCACGTTGCCGCTGAAACCGTCGGCCACCACTACGTCGTAGCTGCCGCTCAGCAGGTCCCGGCTTTCCATGTTGCCCACAAAGTTAAGGCCTTCCGTTTCCTGCAGCAGGCCGTAGGCTTCGCGGCGTACGTCGTCTCCCTTTTCGGCCTCTTTTCCTACGTTCAGGAGCGCTACACGGGGTTTCTTAACGCCATAGACGTTCTCCATATAGAGGGAGGCCATAATGGCAAACTGGCGCAGATGGGCACTGGTGACTTCTACGTTGGCACCGCTGTCGCAGATGCCCACGATGCCGCCGTCCATGGTGGGAAGGATGGGGCAGAAGGCGGGCCGAATCACGCCGGGAATACGGCCCAGACGCACCAGGGCGCCGGTAACCAGGGCTCCGGTGGAGCCGGTGGAAACCATGGCTGCAATGTCATCTCGGTCGCGAAGCAGGATGATGGCCTTCATCATGGAGGAGTTGCGCTTGAGACGCACCACGTCGGTTGGCTTTTCGTCGCAGCCAATCACTTCCGGGGCGTGTACAATCTCCACACGGGAGGCGTCATACGTCTTTCCGGCCAGTTCCCTGCGCAGGATTTCTTCGTCTCCGCACAGCATCACATGCAGGTCGGGATTCTTGGCCAAGGCAGCCAGGGCGCCTTCTACAGGTGCCTGAGGGCAATGGTCTCCGCCGAAGCAGTCAATTAATATCTTAATCATACCAGTTTCTTAACGTAAGCTCTGTATCTCTTGCATTCCTCGCTCTTGAAGCGACGCCACTGGTTCAGGATGGCGTAGTTGTCTTCCAGGTTCAGGTTGGTATCGGCCCATTTGACACGGGGATTGTCCCTCAGCATCTTCATGATGGACAGGGAAAGGGCACCGGATACACCGCGGTTCAGGTATTCGGGATCTACGCCCACCAGGCACAGGTCCAGGATGTTGGGGTTCTTGATGTAGTACAGAAGCTTGATAAGGGTCCAAGGCGTGTATTTACCGCGGGTGCCCACCAGAGCGGGAGCCAGACCGGGGAAGGACAGGCCAAAGCAGACCAGCTTATCGTTCTCGTCCAGGATTACGGCCGTATGTTTGGGACTGATGACCATGGCAAAGTTTTCCAGCACCAGCTTTCTCATGCCTTCGGTGAAGGGGACGGTTCCGTACAGATCTTTGTAGGAGGCGTCCAGCAGGTCAAAGATGCCCTCAGAATACTTCTTCAGAAGCTCCGGACCGCTCTTGGCCGTTCCGTAATGCAGCTTGTAACGCTTGAAAATGAAGGCTACCAGTTGCTCCAGCTCCTCATAGGCTTCCGGACTCTCGGGGCCGTACAGGCGGCTGGCCGTCCAGTCGATTTCCTTCTGGTAGCCCAGGGCTTCCACGTGGTCCTTGTAGTAACTGAAGTTGTAGTTCTCTTCAAAGGTGGCCGGCTCTTCAAAACCGTCTACCAGCATGCCTTCGCGCTCCAGGTCGGAGAAGTTGAGAGGTCCCACCATGGTGTCCATGCCTTTCTGCAGGGCCCATGCTTCGGCCTTTTCAAAGAGTGCGCGGGATACTTCCGGGTCCTCTATGGCATCAAAACGGGAGAAGCGGCAGCGCTTTTCTCCGTTCTTGGCATTGGCGTCCTTCTGAATGATGCACTGGATGCGGCCGGCGGGTACGCCGTCCTTGTAGGCTACGAAATAGGTCCATTCGCAGCTGCTCCTGTAAACATAGTCTTTCCCGAACATCTTGCGCTCGTCGGCGTATAGCGGCGGCACAAAGTACGGGTTGCCTTTGTACAGATCCAGGGCAAAATTCAGGAACTGCTTTTGCTCCTTTTTGGTTTTGACTTCTCTTACTTCAATCATTTTTAGCGATGCTTAGCGTGGAAGCATACACCTACGCCGTTGGGGCCGCAGTGGCTGCCGGCGGTAGGGTTCACATACACGTACACGATATTCTGTTTGCCAAAGCGGTCCTCGATCATGCGGCCAATTTCCTGGGCAATCTCGGGGGCGTCGGTATGGCCGATGCAGATGCGGTGCTTGTCAATCTCGTCACCCAGTTCGGCCACCTTTTCTACCAGGGCCTTCATGGCGTTGGGACGGCCCTTGACGGTGCCGATGGATTCCATCTTGCCGGCCTGGCTCATGTGGATGAGGGGACGGACGCCGATGAGGGTGCCCATGGTGGCGGCGAGTCCGCTTACGCGGCCGCTGCGGCGGAAGAACTTGAGGTCGTCGGCAAAGAAGTACATGGCAAACTTGTCTACCTCGGTCTTGGCCCACTCCAGAATCTCATCCAGGGACTTACCGGCCTTGACCATGTCTCCCACCTCGCGTACGATGGCGTAGCTGATGGTGGTGATGCCCTTGGTGTCGATTTCCTCGAAGCGTACATTGGGATACTGGGCCTTGAGCTCGGCTACGGCCTGGTCCATGACGTCGAAGGTGTTGGTCATGGCGCGGGAGAAATGCACGTAAAGGATATCGTTTCCGGCTTTGAAGTCTTCCTCGAAATAGCCGATGTACTGTTCTTTGGAAATAGCGCTGGTGGTGGGCAGAACGCCGCCGCGCAGCATATCATAAAAGGCGTGACCGTCAAAGGTCTCGAAGTCTACGTAAGGGTAGGTGGTTTTGGCATCCACGCTGTAGGGCATGGAGATGAGTTTGTAACCGTATTCAGCCGCCTCGATGGGGGTGATGTCGGTATCGGTGTCGGTGTATATCTTTAACATAGCACTAAAATATAATCGTAAACGGGTTGTCCGCCGTCCAGGAGGATGACCTCGGACAGGGGATAGGCTTTCTGGAGCTCAGCCTGCAGCTCCTGGGCTTCCCGGGCCGATGCGTCGGCGCCCTGCAGAAGCATCACAATGTCGGCATTTCCGGCCTCCAGCTTGCCGGCCAGGGTGAGGACGGTATCCTTCCTTTCCGGGCAGCAGCAGAGGACTTCCTTTCCGCTGAAGCCAATGTATTCTCCGGTACGGGCTTCGGCCGTATCGCGGATGGCCTTGGAAACGGAGCCGGTGGTAACGGAGGCGGCTGCCTGCGTAAGAACTTCGGTGAGTTCTTCCAGCGGGAGCTCGGCATCCAGGTTGGCCATGGCGTAGTAGCCTTCTCCCAGCGTATGGGTGGGAATAACCACAATCTGGGCCTTGTCGTAGAGCTGAGCGGCCTGCTGGGCCGTAAGGATGATATTGCTGTTGTTGGGGAAGACCAGAATGGTATCGGCCGCTACTTCATCAAAAGCTTCAAGAAAACGGTCCACCGGAGGATTCATGGTCTGGCCGCCTTCAATCACGGCATCGGCCCCCATATCCTTGAAAGAGGCCGACAGGCCCGCGCCCGAAGCCACCGTCACAATGCCCAGGGCTTTGCGGGTGCGCTTGAAACGCTCGTCCATATGGTTCTCATGGTGCTGGAGGGTCATGTTCTCCACCTTGATGGTGAGGAATTCGCCCCACTCGCGGCACTTGGTAAGCACGGCGCCGGGATCCTTGGTGTGCACATGCACTTTGATGATGGAACCGTCCCGGAAGAAGACCAGGGAGTCTCCCTGGGTCTCCAGCCAGTCATGGATGACGGACTCGTCAAAGGTGTCCAGATCCACTTTGCAGCGCTGCAGACGGAGGAGGAATTCGGTGCAATAGCCAAACTCCAGCACGCTGTCTTCCGTGAAGGCGTTAAAGTCTACTTTTGGGGCAGCTGCCGGTTGGCTATTGACGTCATCCCCGACTTCGATCGGGGATCTCCCGTGCAGGGCGTCGCGCATGCCCTCGGCAATGCAGAGGAGGCCAGCGCCGCCGCTGTCCACCACACCGGCTTTTTTGAGTACGTCCAGGAGGTCGGGGGTGTGCTGCAGGCTAAGATCCATGCCGGCAATCCAGAGGTCGAAGAATTCCTCGATGCTGGCCGATCCTTCAGCCGCTGCCACACCTTCCCTTAAGACAGTTAGGATGGTGCCTTCTACGGGCTGGGAAACGGCGTGATAGGCTTCGTCCACTGCGGCCTTCATGGCGGCGTTGAACTGCTTGCTATCGGCCTGTTTGAGGCCATGGAAGGCCTTTCCCATGCCTGCGAAGATGCGGGAGAGGATGACGCCGGAATTGCCGCGGGCGCCCAGCAGCATGCCCTGCGAAACGGCGGCGGCCATTTCCGAGAGCGTGTTACCGGAAGCCTGCGTACCGGCTTCTATGGTCATGTACATATTGTCCCCGGTGTCTCCGTCCGGAATGGGGAAGACATTGAGGTTATTGATGTCCTGGCGGTTTTGCGCCAGGCGGGCTGTGCCGCCCTTGATGAGGTTCAGGTATAGTTGTGCGTCTAGGATCATTTTTCAGGTATGCGGAATCCGCGGCGGAAGAAAGGAATCTTGACCAGCTGGCGGAAGATAAAAGGCTGTAAGGAGTAGGTGATCAGGATGGTGGAAGCCATGCCGATGAGCGTAATGAGGCCAATGGAATGGATGGCCGGATGCCGGGCAAATATCAGCGAGAAGGTCACGATGCACAGCACAAGGGCGCTGTAGAAGATGGCCACTTTGTGGTATTCCAGCATCTTGGTTTCTCCGTGACGGGCTTCGGCCAGCAGGCCTTCCATCACAAAGATGCTATAGTCTACACCGATACCGAAGATAAAGGTGGAGATGACAATATTGATGAGGTTGAATTCCAGGCCGAAGATGGCCATGTATCCCTGCATTACGTACCAGCTTACGAACATGGGGAAGAAGGCCAGCAGGGCCGTCCAGATATTCATGAAGCTGAACAGCAGGACCAGCAGCACAAAGACACTGGAGATCCAGAGGGTGGTATTAAAGTCTTCGTGGATAATTTCCACCATGTCGCGGCAGTAGAAGAAGGGCTCCAGCACCAGCACATGGTCTACGGAAGTGAGGGCTTTCCATACCTTGTTCTGGTCCTTTATATCGTAGGAGACCTCGGTATAGACCATGTAACGGCCGCTTTCCTGCTTTTCAACATAGTTGGAGAGCAGGCCTTCGGGGATAATGCCGGAGGCTACGATATCGGCCGGTTCATAGCTGTTCTGGATCATGGCCATGAACGGGGCGTAGAAGCCGCTGGGAAGGCCGTATTGAAGCTCGGTCTCGTAGAATCTGCGGCGCATTTCCCGTACACGGTCGCGGGTCCAGAAGGCGTTCCAGGCATGGATGCGCATCTGCTGGTCCTGAGTAGAGTGCAGCAGCAGTTTGGCTACCGGCACATAACCTTTCACCAATCCATCGGCCTTTAACGAATCCAGGGCTCTTACCAGGCCCTTGTTGTATTCCAGGGCTTCATTGAGGTCGCTTTCGTCCCAGGCGGCAAAGTACTGATGGGCAAAGCCGTCGGCACTCTTGCGGTTGTACAGATCCTGGCTTTCGCGGAGTTCGGTGTCGTCAAAGTCCAGGTTCATGAGGTCGCTGTCAAACTTGACCTTGGGGCTGTAGCAGATGCCCACGATGATAAGGATGACCAGGGCGCCGATGAACCATTTGTTGCGGTCCCAGGGAAGGTTATTGATGCGCTCGATGAGCGGGAAACCATGCGTACGCTTGAAGTGAATCTGCTCCGGCTTTAAGAAATGGGGCAGGAAGATGAGGGCGAAGAGGGTGTTGCCGATGAGTGCGAAAGTAGCAAACAGGCCGAAGTCGCTCAGCAGTTCACTCTCCGTAAAGATCAGGCCCATGAAGGCACCGATGGTGGTGATGCAGCCCATGAATACGGGAGTGGATTCCTCTCTTAGCATCTGCTCCGTGTCTCCCACATAGTAGTAGTGGATGAGCACGTGCAGGCAGTAACTGATGGCTACACCCAGGACGATGGCGCTGATACCCATGGCCATCAGGGACATACCGCCCTTGAGCCAGTACATGCAGGCCATGGAGAAGATGGTCCCGTACAGCACGGGGACTACCTGCTGCCACAGGAAGGCTATTCTGTGGAAGCTCATCATCATGATGATCAGAATCAGGAGGAGGGAGATTCCAATGGACCACATGAGGTCTCTCTTGATGGTGCCGGCATTGGAAACGCTGCCCTGCGGATTGCCGTGTACCAGAACGCGGATTTCCGGGTGAGCTGCCTCGATTTCCTTCTTCAGTTTGTCCATCATCTTAACCAGACGGGTACAGGCGCCGGAATTGGTGGAGCTGAAGGAAGGGGAGAGGAGCGCCAGGGCTACGGTTTTATCAGGGCAGAAGAGGTGGCCGCCGTCAATGGTGATGCCGCCCATGCTGGCATCTTGGCCCAGGATTTCTCCCATCAGGGAAGAACGGAGGTTGAGCGGATCCATGGAGACCAGCTGGGTGTCGTCTCCGGTTTCGTCTTCCATCACCATCTCGTAGTTCTTGGCCATTTGCTCGGCAAATACCTTGGGCTCCAGGGCTTTCTCTATCTGGGCGTACCACGCGGTGTCAATAAAGGAAGGAAGATGGGCCATGCCAAAATCCATGGCTTCCAGGGCTGTGTCAATGTCCAAAGCCACCAGCACACCCTTCAGATAGTGGGTAGCGCTGTCCCTTTGCTCCAGAATGTCGCAGTATTCCTCTGCAATGGCTCCCAGCTCATCCGGGCTCACCGGATTGAGCGTGTCTCTGGACGTGACCTGGACAAAAATCTTGTCAATAAGGCCGATATCGCTGAAAGCGAGCTCGTTGGACGTGGAGGAGCGGGGAAGAAGCTTGATAATGTCTTCTTCGTACTGCAGTTTGGCGCCAAACCAGGCAAAAACAGCTGTGGACGCAATTAAGATGGCATATAACAATGCCTTGTGGCCCTTGAAAAAGTGGTATATGGGCAGAAAGATTCTGTGCATCAGGTTAGGTTTTTATCATACAAAGATACACATAATCACTATAAAACGCAAACAGGCCCCTAAAGGGGGCCTGAGCGGAAAGGTATGGAGCTTTCTATTAGAACTTATCCAATTTAGAGAAGATGCGGTCTCGGACCTCTTCGATGGTTCCTACGCCGTCAATCTCATGGTAACGCTCTCCCTTCTTGTAGAATTCGATGAGCGGTTCGGTCTTGTCGTGGTAGGTTTTTACGCGGTTGGCCACTACCTCGGGACGGGCGTCATCGGCCCTGCCTTCGATGTTGGCGCGATGGGCAATGCGCTCGTGAATGAGGTTGTCCGGAATCATGAGGGAGATGCAGGCGGTGACTTTTTCACCGATTTTCTCCAGCATGGCGTCCAGGGCCTCGGCCTGGGCAATGGTACGCGGGAAGCCGTCCAGCAGGAAACCCTTGACATTCTTGACGTTCTTGAACTTGGATTCAATCATTCCTACAACTACCTCGTCGGGAACCAGACTACCCGCCTCAATGAGGGCTTTGGCCTGCAGTCCCAGCGGGGTGCCGGCGGCAATTTCACTGCGGAGGAGTTCCCCCGTGGACAGGTGGCAGAGATTGTGGCGCTCTACCATAGCGCCGGCCTGGGTGCCTTTACCTGCACCGGGAGGGCCAAACAGTACATAGTATTTCATGGGGTAAACAATTATTCGTCAAGTACGTAAATGTCTTTGATATTGCGGCCCAGTTCGTCGTAATCCAGGCCGAAGCCTACGATAAACCGGTTGGGGATTTCCATGGCCACATAGTTGAGTTTGACGGCCTTCTTGTAGACCTCCGGCTTAACCAGGAGCGTGCAGACCTTGGAATCTCTGACTTTGGCTGCCTGCAGCAAATCCGTGAGGGCCACAATGGTGTTACCCGTATCCACAATGTCTTCTACAATGATAACGCGGCGGCCTTCCAGGTGGGCGGGAAGCGGCACTTCCGTCTTGATGGAGCCGGTAGACTGGGTACCTTGGTAGGAGGAAAGCTTGCAGGCTTTGAGAACGATGGGGAAATTAAGCCGTTTCAGAAGTTCCGCTGCAAAGATGATGGCCCCGTTAAGCGTGCACAACAGCACCACGGGATCTTCGTCTGTGGCATCGGCGTAATCTGCGTTCAGGCGTTCTGCCACGGCGTCGATGGCCTTCTCGATTTTTACGTTAGGAATAAAGAGTTTGAAAGTTTTGTCGTGAAGGGTTACTTTATGATCCATCGATTTGCAAATTTGGTTATGCAAAAATAGTAAAAAACACACAAAAATACATCTGAAACAACACAAGTTTTCAACAGGTCGCGGGGATTATGGCCGGCATTGCTTAACTTGCCCGTATGAGACGTATTGTATGTGTGGCCTTTGTGGCCTTGATGAGCCTTAGAGCGTTTTCACAGGATGCTTCCGTTCTGCGGGCCGCGCTCTATCTGTCAGGCGCTTCCAGCATAGAAGAAGTGGACCAGGATTGGGTCGAGCGCCTGGAAGGAATGGGCCGGATAAGGATTAATGCAAACCGGCTGAGGCCGGGTATCCTTACAGACTATCAGATAGCCTCTCTGGCCGATTACAGGGCCACGCAGGGGGACATTCTCTCCTGGGAAGAACTGATGCTCGTGGACGGCTTTGGCCGGGAAGCGGTAGAAGCCCTGCAACCCTTCCTGTCCTTGGAATCCCGCCGGCTTCCGGGCTCTACGGACCAGGCACGTACCCGTATGGAGGCACTGGTGCGCACCACTCTTAAACAGGTGGGCGTCAAAGCCAAGGTGAGCGGAGAGTACTGGAGGGTGGGCGGTGCCTGGAGAAAGCCGGACTGGACCGCCCACGCAGAGGCCGATACCCGCTGGGGACGTTTGGTGGCAGGGGATTTCAACGTCCGTTATGGAGAGGGTCTGGCTCAGTGGAGCGGCTTTTCCATGGAGAGCCTTTCCACGGTAGATGCCTTTATCCGCCGCAGCACGGGTATTTCACCGGTCTGGTCCTATACTTCTTCTTCCGCGCACCGGGGCATGGCTTACGAGTACGGAGGGAGGCATTGGAGAGCCGCTGTCTGGGGTACTTTGGGAAAACATTTTGGCATCCATGGCGAATATCTGGGCCGATGGGGCCAGGCAGGCGCCTCGCTGGCCTGGAGTCCGGATGGGCTGTCGGCCTCCCTGGAAACCAGCCTGAATTTGAAAGGGGCCGATTATAGGGCGGAAGTAGCTTATAAGAGCCGTTCGGTGGCCGGAAAGGCCTCGCTCAGGCGGAAGGCCGGCACCCAGGGAAAGTGGGCCCTTCAAGCCCGTTTCGTGCCCAGTCGGTTTAGCGGAAAGAAGAATGGAGAATACGGTTTGGCGGCCGGCTATTCCCTCCAAAGCGGCCGCTGGAAAAGCTTGGCGGGAAAGACCGGATTTGGTTCCTCCGTTCCTTTATATAAACTCTCAATCACATTGGATGGAGCGCTTTTACCGGTTGGTGGCGTAGATCCCCGGCGCCTGCAGATTAGGGGGTATTTGAACTGGGACTGGCAGCTGGCTTCGGCCTGGGCTTTATCCTTACGACTGACCGAGCGTTACCGCAATTATGAGGAACCCCGCACCGATCTCAGGGCCGATGTTAAGTTTGCCCATGGCCCCTGGCTTTCGGCTCTGCGGGGAGAAGCCGTTCGCTGCAAATCCTGGGGGTTGCTGACTTATCTGGAAGGTGGTTTTAAGAATGATTTCCTGTCTTCGTATCTTCGTTTTTCGGCCTTCCGAATCCCTGAATGGGCAGACCGTATTTACTGTTATGAGCGCGATGCTCCTGGCTCCTTTTCCGTTCCTGCCTATTCCGGGACGGGCTTTTCGGCCTCCCTTGTGGCTGGCTATAAACTCCGCCTGTGGCGTATTACTTTCAAGGCCAACATCCGAGGTGCATATATGATAAGGGAGGGCCGTGAAAGCACGCCCACCCTCAATTTTCAGTTGCAGATGTCTCTCTGATTACCTCTTACCTACCTTGAGGCGCTGGCCAATGGCTATACGGTCGCTCTTGAGGTTGTTCCAGCTCTTGAGCTGGCGCACGGAGGTGTGGTACTTGCGGGCGATTTTGCCCAGGGTATCACCGGATTTAACCTTGTAGTAAACCCACTGCGGCGTGGCCGAAGGACGGGCGGTCTGGACGGGCCGGCCGTTAACCGTTTCTCGGCCGTCTTCGATCTTGGAAGAGAAGAGGACATCGGCCTTGTAACGGTAAATGCTGTCCTGCATCTCCAGGAAGGCGGTGCTGTAGTTGAAAGGCAGGCGGATGACTTCCTCGGAGTGGGCGCCGGGAACTATATCGGTATAGTACTGGGGATTGAGGTCCCGGATATCGTCCATGGGAATGCCCAGCACTTCACTGATCTGGCTGAAATGCAGGTTTTTGTGAATGTGGAAGGTATCCACGTAGGTGGGCAGGGACATGGGAGCGGCCGTGAGACCGTACTCGTTGGCATAGCGGAAGGCATACATGGCACCTACCATGGCCGGTACATAACCGCGGGTCTCGCGGGGCAGGTAATCGTAGATACTCCAGAAGTCTCTGCGACCGCCGGCGCGCTTGATGGCCTTGTTCACGTTACCGGAACCGCAGTTGTAGGAGGAAATGGCCAGGGACCAGTCTCCAAAGATGCGGTAGGCGTCTTTGAAATAGCGGGCGGCGGCGTCTATGGAAGCCACGGGATCCATGCGCTCGTCGGCGTAGGAATCGATGCGCAGACCATAGCTAAGGGCCGTTCTGTACATGAACTGCCACATGCCTTTGGCTCCTACACGGGATTCGGCCCTGGGATTGAAAGCGCTCTCGATGATGGCTACGTATTTGAGCTCCAGAGGGAGATCGTAGCGGCGGAGGGTCTCTTCAATGAGGGGGAAGTAGTACTGCGACAGGCCCATCATTTCCGACATCTTGGCGGGCATTTTCTCCGTGTACAGAATCATGAAGTTCTTGACCGTCTCGTTGAAGGGGAGGGTGATGAAGGAATTCATCTCCTCCAAGCGTCGCATGAGTACGGAATCGGGCACATCCGTAGAGAAGTGCACGGAGTCCATATCAAACTGCTCGCGGCCCGGAATACGGGACTGGCGGTGCATGTACCACTGGGAAAGGAGGGTGTCCGTATTGGCGGGAGAATAGTCTTCCAGACCGGCCGAAACCTTGTTCTCGTTTTCTCCGGACAGTTCTTCCTCTATGTATTCGCGGTCTATGGCATCGGCCCTGTAAGCGGCTACCTCGGCCTCTAATACTTCTATGCGTTTGTGGAGCTCTTCATTCTCTTTCTCCAGGGCTTTCTTGCTTTTGCGGAGAATCTGAGCCTCGGCGGGAAGAGCCAGGATAAGTATACTACTAACTATAAGTGCAAATTTCTTCATATTCTAAAACTTAACGCCTATGGACATGCCCACGGCAGGGGGAGCCATAGCGTATTCTCCCATGGGAAGGACGGCGGGGGCAACCTTCATGCTAATCTCGTCCGTTACCTCGAAATCCCTCATGTAGGCAAATACGTTGGCATCAATGACCTGCAAAACGTAGGATACGGCTACAGCCAGGATGGAATAGTCCCTCAGACGGCGGTAGGCGTCACGGTAATATTTGGCATTCTCTGCGCTTTGCGGCGGTTTTTCCGTTTCCGGATCTTCGGAGGTGGCTTGGTCGTACGTCCATTTCCAACGCTGGTACTGTGTGTTGTTTTCAATCACAAAATGGACACTGCCGGCCATAAGGCCCCAGTAGATGGGAACTTTCCAGAACTCTCCGTTGTAGAGCTGTCCCAAGCCCGGAAGCAGGATGGAATAGATGGTGGACTTGGCGGGATCCGGCTTCTTGGCGGACGGATAGCATACGGTTCCGTCCAGCATGGTTCCCCAGTAGACCACTCCTGCACCCACAAAGGAAAGGGTGCTGTACAGTTTGTACTTGTCTTCTCCGGTATTCTTGTAGAGATTGTTAAAATGAATACCTCCGTAAATACCGGCTCCGATGCCGCCATAAATGATGGGAAGCTTCCAGTACTGCTTGTTGTAAATCTGGGTACCGCCCACCAGAACGGCCGAACCTATGCTCAAGGTCTTGAGAGAGGCGGTTCTCTTGTGGGCCAGACCGCCGAAATACTCCTTGAAACTGAAGAGCTGACTGGTATCGGTCTTGGATTTTTCCGTGGTATCTGCGTACGTCTGGGTAAAGGCGTCCCTTTTGAACTGGTCGTCTCTGTACTGGCCACGGAGGGGTAGGGAAGCCAACAGGCATCCCAGTGTGAGCGCTATGAGCCCTTTGAAATTCATCGCTGGTCCAGCGCCTTCATGAATTCTTCCATCTGGGCGTCGGAATCGAACTTGATGGTGAGAACGCCCTTTCCTTCCCGGTTGCGGCGCAGGGAGATGTTCTCTCCAAAGTACTTGCCTACGTTTTCCAGAAGGCGATAATACATTTCCGGCAGGGTACCGGGCTCTTCTTTCTTTTTGGCCGAAGTGGCTTTGTTCTCCAGAGCCTTTACTTTATCTTCCAGCTGGCGTACGGACAGGCCACCTTTTACTATAAGGTCGCAGAGGAGTTCCTGCGTGGCGGGATCTTCCACAGCCAGGAGCACCTTGGCATGGCCTACGCTCACCAGACCCACCTTCAGGTCATGCTGTACCTTGGCGGGCAGTTTGAGAAGGCGGAGCTGATTGGCCACCGAAGCGCGTTTTTTGCCCACGCGGTCTGCCATCTGCTCCTGGGTGAGGCGGCATTCCTCCATGAGGCGCTGATAACTCATGGCCACCTCGATGGGGTCCAGGTTTTCTCTCTGGATATTCTCCACGATGGCCATTTCCAGCATACCCTGTTCGGAGGCATCTCGGATATAAGCGGGAACCATATCCATGCCGGCCATGATGGAGGCACGGTAACGGCGCTCACCGCTGATAATCTGGAATTTGTCTCCCCGGCGACGCACCGTGATGGGCTGGATAAGGCCGAAGGAACGGATGCTCTCGCAGAGCTCCTGCATGGCTTCGTTGTCAAAGTTCATGCGGGGCTGGTAGGGGTTGGGCTCAATGAGGCCCACGGGAATGCGCAGGACATCGGAGGTATCCTGGGGTTTGGTTTCGGCCGAAACGACCTGTTTGTTGATGTAACCTATCGGTTTGCGCAGTTCGGAGAGGTCTTCTCCTCCCAGGAGGGCTCCCAGGCCCTTGCCCAGGCGGGACGGATTATTGGGCATCTTTATTCTTTTCTAAGACTTCCTTTGCCAGATTGAGGTAATTGGAAGTACCGTTGTTCATTACGTCGTACAGGATGATGGGCTTGCCGTAAGACGGAGCCTCGCTCAGGCGGATGCTGCGCTGGATGATGGTGTTGAACACCATGTCCTTGAAGTGCTCACGCAGCTGGGCCACCACCTGGTTGTGTACCTTGGTGCGGCCGTCGTACATGGTAACCACAAAGCCCTCGATGGTGAGGTTGGGGTTGATGCCGTTCTGCACCAAGCGGATGGTCTGGATGAGTTTGGCCAGGCCTTCCAGGGCAAAGAATTCCGGCTGTACGGGAATCATCACGGAATCTGCGGCCGTGAGGCTGTTCACGGTAATGAGACCCAGGGAAGGGGAGCAGTCGATGATGATATAGTCGTACTGGTCCTTGATGGGCGCAAGGGCCTTCTTGAGGATGGATTCGCGGTCCGGGGTTTCCAGCAGCTCAATTTCCGCACCCACCAGGTTGATGTGGGAGGGGATCATGTGAAGCTTGGGAAGTTCCGTCTGGATGAGGGCGTCAGAGGCTGCAATTTTTCCAATGAGAATCTCGTACAGGGTACGGTGTTCCTCATTCTCAGGGTCGAAGTTGAGACCCGAGGTGGTATTGGCCTGAGGGTCAGCGTCTATGACCAGAACGTTCTTTTCCAGGACGGCCAGGGAGGCGGCCAGATTGATGGCTGTGGTGGTTTTACCCACGCCGCCTTTCTGATTGGCGATAGCTATAATTTTGCCCATAATTCTGTTTCTATTTAGCACACAAAAATAGGTTAAAAAAATGACATCCCCAAGAAATGTTCCACAAAGTTCCACATTGATTTTACCGGAAAATATTCTTAAATTCGCAAGATTAATGACGCAGACGTCCTTCATACAGGTTATCCTTCCTCTCCGCCTGGAGTGGGAACCTTATTATAAGGTGCCGGAGCACGTAAATGTGCAGGTAGGAGACCGTGTGAGGGTTATTTTTGCCAATGCCTTCTATGTGGGAACGGTAAGCGAAATCAACGTTACCCCCACCTTGGATTCCAAGAAGATTCTACCCTTGGAGGCTGTAGAAGAGAACCTTCCCGTTGTGAGCCCGGAGGAAATCCGTTTCTGGAGAGAACTGGCTGCTTACTATCTTTGTACGGTAGGGGAGGTCTATAAAGCGGCCTATCCCCGGATGGCTCACCACAAGTCCCGTCTGGCCCTTCCGGCAACGGAAGAACCGCATAAGGCTCCGGCCGTGGATAACCAAGCCATCCACGCCGGTTTCCAGGAAGGCAAACCGGTTCTGCTTTGCGGTTGGTCCAGAATTGACCATTATCTCAACCTGGCCCTGGATACCTGGAAAGAGGGCAAAAGCACTTTGATTCTGGTACCGGAAGTGGCGCTCTCCAGCCAGCTGGAGGAGCAGGTCCGGGAGGTTTTCCCTTCGGCCCTCCTGTACAACAGCCACCTTACCCCCGGCAAGAGAAAAGCAGTGGCCGAAAAGCTGAGATCCGGTGAGCAGTACGTGCTGCTGGGTACCCGCAGCGCCCTTCTTCTGCCTCACCGAAATCTGGGACTGGTGATTGTGGACGAAGAACACGACCCTTCCTTTAAACAGGATTCTCCGGCCCCGCGTTACCATGCCCGGGAAAGCGGTATCATGCTGGCCCTGGCCCATGGCGCCAAGGTTCTGCTGGGCAGCGCAACGCCTTCTTTGGAGTCTATTTATAACGCTCAGTGCGGCCGATTTGTAAGGGTTGACTTAAAGGATAACTGCAAGACGGATAAAACCTCTGAAGTAGAGATTATTAATACGGCGGCCGAAGCCCGTAAAAAGGGTATGACCGGCTCCTTATCCCTCAAACTCCTGGCCCATATGCAAACGGCTTTGTCGGCCGGAGAACAGATTATGGTACTGGGTCCCCGCAGAAGCTATGAAGGGAAGAAACTGGAGGCCGAAGTCCTGGATATCTTCCCGGATATCCGCCTGGGAAGCCTGAACGAAGGAACCCCTGAAGAGCAGTTGGAAACCCTCCGCGGCTTTGCTGCAGGAGAGTTTGATATACTGGTAGGAAACAACTTGTCCACCAGAGGAATAGAAAGCCGGAAATTGGGCCTGGTTGCGATTGTGGCAGCAGATGGGATCCTCTCCCGTCAGGATTTCAGGGCCGATGAAAGAGCCGTTCAGGTGCTCCGGCTTCAGAAGGGCCGATGCTCCCGCTTTGTCATCCAGACCAGGGAGCCCCACCATCCGGTCTTCGAGGCCATTCAGGAGGGGACGGATCCCACCGAACGCATCCTGGAAGAACGCCGCCACTTTGGCTATCCGCCGTTCTCCCGCCTGGTAAAAGTTCAGGTGAGGGATAAATATGAGAAAAGGCTGGTATTCCTGACCCGGGAACTGGCTGGCGAACTTAGCGCCATAAGCCCGGTCACGGGTCCCTATGCGCCCTCCTGGTGGCCCATCCCTATGGAAAAGGCTATGGAAATGTTGCTCCTGTTGCCCCGGGACAAAGACCTGGGTCTCCGTAAACAGGCCATCAGCCGCTGCGTAGGAGCCTTTGAACAGGCCCAGAAGTACCCCGGACATATAGTAATAGACGTGGACCCCGTATGAGCCTGAAACCTTATATCTTAATTGCAGCCATGGCGTTGGTATCTTGTAACAGCTCCCTGGAGAGCCGTCTGGACCGCATCCTGAAGCCCATCTTCCCGGACCATGAACCCGGTGCGGCCGTTCTGGTTATGAAAGGAAACGACATCCTTTTTGACAAAGGATACGGCTTTGCCAATGAAAATGCAGAAATTGACGGAGATACCCATTTCAATATCGCTTCTGTATCTAAGCAGTTTACGTCTGTAGCTGTTCTGCAACTCGTACAGGACGGAAAGATAACGTTAGAAGACCCTGTGAGCAAGTATTTCCCGGAATTCGAAAGCAAAATCTGGGACGAGATTAGCATCAAGCACCTGCTGTCACACAGTTCCGGCATTCCGGACATAAGAGCCGACATTCTGACCAGAGAGCAAAGAGTATTCGGAGACGAGAACTTGAGCGTAGAGTATATGAAGACGCTGGACCACCGCAACTTTGCTCCGGGTACGGCTTATGAGTATATGAATCCCACCTATACTTTATTGGGATTCCTAATAGAACGGGTTAGCGGAGAACCGTTTACGGAGTATGTTCAAAAGCATATCTTCAACCCGGCGGGCATGTACAGCACGTACTACTTTGACCGCGACAACGAGCGCCCGGACGCAGCACACGGTTACGTCTACGATAACGGCTGGCAGGAGTACGACTTTGGAGAAGAAACCTTCTTCGCCACCCGTCCGGACGGCGGTATCTATACCACCACTCACGAGTTTGTCAAGTGGGAGAAAGCCCTTAGAGAAGGGACTGTGCTGGGCCAGGAGTTGCTGGAAGAAGCCATGACAGCCCACACCAAAGTAAGTTACAGCCCCTGGAGTGATTACCAGAACCGTCCCAATACCTGGTACGGCTACGGCTGGTTTATTGAACCGGCCCTGGACGGTGCTCCAAGGCGTGTATACCATACCGGAGACAACGGCGGATTCATGATTATGGCCGCCCGGTATCCGGAAGAAAACCTCCTGATCCTGATCTTTGCCAACCGCAACGATTGGGACCGCTATGGACTTTTAATGAAACTGGAAAAAGAAATCAACTTTAACTAATAAACTAAACCATTTTATCTATGACCAACGAAGAGTACTTCTATTCGCTGCTTCCCAAAGAGGAAATTGAGCGCCTCCCTTATCTGCCCACCATGGGACAGTTTGTGGACTGGTTTACCAAGGAATACGCCAACAATCCGGCTATTTCCGACATGACCAACACCATTACCTATAAGGAACTGGGAGAGCGGGTAGCCCGTCGTCGTGCCTTTATCGAAGGCCTCGGCCTTAAGAAAGGCGCCCATATCGCCATCATGGACCGCAACAGCCAGGATGCCATGGAGCTGTTCCTGGCCATTACCAGTGCCGGTTATGTGGCCATGAACTTCCCGGCCTCCCTGCCGGAAATGGCCGTGGTTGGCTGCTGCATGAAATTCGACATTGCCGCTATCTTTGTGCGTGAGGAGTTCATGCCCCTTACCGCCAAGATCCAGGGCACCAAGGTGCTGCCGGCTGCTTCCATCGCAGAAACCGGTGTTCCTTCGGCCCAGATTGATCCCGACAGCCCCGCCGCCATCTTCTTTACTGGCGGTACTACCGGAGCTCCCAAGGGCGCCGTTCTGAGCCACCGTGCCCTCATGAGAGGCAACTTCAACACCATCTTCAAACCCGGCCCCATCATTGGCGTGCACCGTTACCTCGCTCTGCTTCCGCTGAGCCACGTATTCGGCCTTATTGCCGGCTGCATGGGCTGCTTCTATTCCGGTAACCTCATGTTTACCTGCGAGGATATGAAGGCCGCTGTGGGCAAACTTCCCGCCATTAAGCCCACCATCCTGGTCATCGTGCCCGGTATCTGCGACATCCTGGCCGGTCTGGTGAAGATGTACGGTCCCCAGTTCCTGGGTGGCAACCTCCGCATGATTATCTCCGGCGCCGCCAACGTGCCGCCGCGTCTGACGGAAATCTTCAGCAAACTGGGTGTGCAGTTCTGCTTTGGCTACGGCCTTACGGAAAGCGCCAACCTCTCCAGCGCCAATGCTTATCCGCTTACCAATCCCACTTCCATCGGCCGCATTTATCCCGGTCAGGAGGCCAAGCTGGTGGACGGCGAGCTCTGGCTCAAGGGAGACAACATCTTCTCCTATTACTACAAGGATCCCGAGCGTACGGCCGAAGCCCTCACCCCCGACGGCTGGCTGCGTACCGGTGACCTCTGCCGCTTTGACGAGGACGGCTTCCTCTATATTACGGGCCGAATCAAGAACATCATTGTGCTGGCCAACGGCGAAAACGTGAGCCCCGAGGCACTGGAAGAGCCCTTCTACGCCGATCCTTGCGTCCGCGACGCCATGGTCAAGGAAGACGAGCTCAACGGCAACCAGGTGATTGCTGTGGAGATTCTGCCCCTGATGCCCGCCTTTGACGGCAAGCCTTGGGAAGAAGTGGAAGCTTACATGAACAAGCTTGTGGACAAGATCAACGCCACCCTGCCTTCCACCCACCAGATTCGCAAAGTAACCGTGCGTACGGAAGACTTCAAGCGCACCGGCAGCATGAAAGTATCCCGCGTATGATGACCAGAGAAGAAGTGCTCGAGGGCCTCAAGGAGGTCCTGTCCGTGATCCGTCCCAAGTCGGATCTGTCCAAAGTAACCTACGATACCGAGCTCGTCCGCGAGCTCGGTATAGACTCGCTTTCCATGATGCTCCTGGCCCTGGCTTCGGAGGAGAAATTTCAAATGAAATTCCCCGAAGGAAAACCGCTGCCGGTAACCGTCGGGGAAGTGTGTGACACTATTATCGAGGAGAGAGGCTAGATTTCTTGAGCCTTTATCTCCTTTACATAACTGCGGCGACGTTGATACGGCTGCGGGTCGTAGGGCTCAAAGAGCGTCTGCACCTTGTAGTTTTCTTCAAGCTGCGGGTTCATTAACATCCGCTTGATTCCCAGGCGGATGTAATTTTCATGCAGGTACTTGGTCATGAGCAGGGCGGCTCCTTTGGCCTGGTACTCCGGCAGTACGCCAATGAGAAGGCCTTCCGTGATGTGGTTCTTCTTGGCATTGAGCCAGGGGAGGATGTGCATCCAGCCAAAGGGAAAAATGCGGCCCTTGGCCTTGCGGACGCCGGCGCTGATGTGCGGGCAGGTTACGGTAAAGGCTACCAGGTCGTCATTTTCGTTCACCACAAAGGCCACCAGGTCTTTATTCAGAACAGGGACATACTGTCTTACATAGCCGTCAATCTGTTTGTCGGAGAGTTTTGTATACTCATAAAGCGGCTCAAAGGCTGCATTGAGCACATGGAACATCTCACGGCCGCGGCGGGCCATCTGCTTCAGGGTACGGGCTGTATAGATACGCAGGCCGAAACGTTTTTCAATGATATCGGCATATTGGTACATGGGAGGCAGCTCGTCCGAGAAATTGAGGAAACGCTGCGTCCAGTCTGCATCTTTGGTGAAACCCAACTTCTCCAGATACTCAGGATAGTAGGGGTAGTTGTAGATAACCGTGAAGGGGCTTTCCTTTTCAAAGCCGTCTACCAGCAGGCCTTCGCGGTCCATATCCGTAAAGCCCAGGGGACCTTTGATCTGGTTGGCGCCTCGCTTGACACCCCAGACGATAACCGTATCGATGAGGGTTTTGGCTACGTCAAAATCTTCAATGAAGTCTATCCAGCCAAAGCGGACGGTGTTTTCTCCAAACTTCTTGTTGGCCCGGTGGTTGATGATGGCGGCTACTCGGCCCACAATCTTATTGTCTCTGTAGGCCAGGAAGAGCTCTTTTTCGCAGAATTCCAGGGAAGGGTTGTCCGGTCCCAGGGAATTGAATTCGTCGCTTTCGAAAGCAGGCACGTAATTCTCGCAGTCTTTGTATAAGTCCAGGGGGAAGCGGATAAATGCCTTGAGCATTTTACGGTCTTCCACCGTGCGAATAGTTATTTCAGGTTTCATTTCCACGTCTTTGACCGCAAATATACTAATTTCTTCTCAAAAAAAGGCCCCCCGTTTCCGGGAGGCCTCAGTTATGCTGGAAGAATTAGTCCAGGCTGACCAGGTGGTTGTAGTCGGTCTCGCGCTTGGGAATCTTCCAAGTCCAGCGGTTGCCGTCTTCCACCTTAATGGTAACAGCAAAGGCGTCGTTGAAGTTGCCGCCCTGCTTGGAGGACTTGCGAACGATGGGCTCGTTCCAACGCTTGTAGTCGTACCAGTCGAAGCCTTCGCCCCAGAGGTCAATACGACGGTAGAGCTTAACCTCGGTGAGGAGTTCGGCACCGGTCTTGGTGCAGCTGTAGGAAGCGTCCAGATTCTTGTTCAGTTCGTTGAGCAGGCCCTGAACCTTGGCGTCCTGACCACCCAGGTGGCAGAGAGCTTCGGCTTCGGCCAGGTACATCTCAGCGGAACGGTAGATGTTGAAGCTACCGCCACCGGGATAGAAGTTACACTGGAACTTGAACTGCATGTACTGGTATACCAGGCTGGTGCTGTAGAGTTTGTTGCCATACTCCTTGAAAGCACGGGTATAGAGCTTTCCGGTGCTGCGGCCAGCGGCATTGAGCTCCTTGGCTTCTTCAGCGGTGGGTTCCAGCCAGAGGGCGCGACGGACGTCGGTGGTAGGAATCTGGTCGTAGAGTTCCTTGCTGATGGCCAGCGGATAGGTACGCTGCATGGAGCTGGAGGCATTGGAAGCCTGATAAGCGAAGAAGGAGTAGTAGTAGATGGTCTGGTCTTCGGCCTCATATACACCCCAGATCCACTCGTTGTTGGTGTTGCCGGGAGTCACGGTGAAGCCACTGTCCATATACTCATCCTTGCTCATGAGGGGGTGACCCTTGCGGGCTTCGGGAGCGCAGGCGGCAGCGGTGCTCCAGTCCTCACGGGTGAGGGCGGCGCGGGTCTTTACGGCATATGCCACGGTGGCATCAGGCAGGAAGAAGTCCGTTTTGGCACGGGTGATACCGCTTTCGTTGAAGAGGCGGATGGCCTCGTCGCAGTCGGCGTAAATCTGGGCATAGCACTCAGACTGGGTGGACAGGGCCATATCGTAACCCACTTCCGGATTCTCATCGGGATCCGGGGTCAGACGGAGAACCACACCGTTGGAAGCGCCGTTGTTGCTGTCCTGCCAACGATAGGCATAAAGCTGAAGAAGCATGGTGTAAGCGTGGGCGCGGAATACAAGAGCCTGGGCCTTGTAATACTTACGCTCGGCCTCGGGACCTTCTGCTTCGTCCACGTTCTTGATAACCATGTTGGCGTTTCCAATGATCTTATAATAGTAGTACCAGGGGTAAATCAGGTAGGTGGAGTTCACCATTTCGTTATAGGTGTGGTTCCACAAGGCGGCCCAACCGGTCTGGTTGCAGCGCTGGAGGTCATTACCAAAGTTACCGTACCAGGTCTTGATGGTGCCTTCACCGTTCAGACCCTGGGTGCTCAGGTACTGGGAGGTCATCATCTTGGCCATACCGTTGATAGCCAGCTGGCAATTCTCCGTGGTGCCAAAGATGGTAGCAGGGGATACGGAGCTCTCGGGAGAGGTCTCCAGATAAGCCTTGTTGCAGGCGGAGGCCAGGGAGAGAGCCGCAATCACTAAGGAGATTCTGAAGATATTTTTCATGACTTTCATCTCTTTAACAGGTTAGAAGCGGACATTGATACCGGCGGTGACAACACGGGCCGTTACGAAGTCGTTGCTGCTGGTGGTACCGCTGAAGCTGTACTGAGGGTTGAGACCCTTGCGGGCAGCAGCCGTGTAGAGGTTCTCGCAGGCCACGGAAATGGAGAGACCCTGGACCTGGAGCGGGGTGAGCCAACGCTTGGGCAGCTCGTAAGAGAGGGCGATGTTCTTAACCACCAGGTAATTACCGGAAGTGAGCCAACGAGTGGAAGTACCGGCATTGTTGGAGATGGTAACATCCTTACCGTCCATCTTGTAGGTATTGAAGGTGTACAGCATGGGAACGCCGTTGGGATCGATACGGTCGGCGCTGTTCTCGGTCATACCGTTGGGAACACCGGTCCAACCCAGGAGGTTATCCTGGTGAGCGCTGCTGGGAGTAGCGCCTACGCCCATCTTGTCGGCGTAGATACCGTCGTAAACCTTGGAACCGAGGGAATAGGTGAAGAGGGTGGAGAGGGTGAGACCCTTCCAGCTCAGATTGAGGCCGAAGGAACCGTAAACGGTAGGAGTGGCGGTGCCGGACCAGTCTTTCTTACCATAGGAACCAGGGTTCCAAACGTAAGGCTGACCATTGATGACGGTGTAGTTCTGAGCCTCCATCAGGGTGTGGGCATTGCCGTCCTCATCGGTAGCGGTACCATAGAGAACGTTACCGTCCTTGGTGTTGTCGTCGGTGATGTAGAAGCGCTCGTCGTCGAACTTGTAGAGGGACAGACCGGTCATCTGGTCCACGCCGGCGTACTGATACAGCCAGAAAGCGTAGCGGTCACCACCTTCCACGAAGCGCTTGGTGCCGTCGATGATACCATCCTTGCGGTTCTGCTCGGGCAGGGAGATGATGCGGTTCTTGAGGAACGTAGCGTTGGCGGAGAAGTTCAACTTGAAGTTGCGGGTGCGTACAATGTCAATGTCGGTCTCGATTTCGACACCGCGGTTGGACATGGTACCTACGTTACGAGTAACGGAAGGGTTGGTACCACCGGAGGAGGTAGGACCGGCAGAGATGGGAAGGATCACGTTGAAGAGCAGATCCTTGTTGCGGCGGTCAAAGTACTCGACGTTGAGATTCCAGCGGTTGAACAGGCGGGATTCGATACCGATACCCCAGGACTGACCGGTTTCCCACTGCAGCTGGTCGTTACCAAGCTGGGTCAGATAGTAAGCACCCTTGTTGGCGTTCTGGTCGGAGCCGTAGAGGGCCTGGTAGCCATAGAGACCGGAACCGGAGTCGTTACCTACCTGGCCAAAGTCGGCGCGGAGCTTGAGGCTGTTGACCCAAGTTACGTTCTGCATGAACTCTTCCTTGGAGATCATCCAGTTGGCACCTATGCTCCAGAAGTTACCCCAGCGAACCTGGCTGGAGAAGCGGGAAGAACCGTCACGACGGAAGGAAGCCTCCACATTGTACTTGTCCATGTAGTTGTAACGGACGCGGGAGAGGAAGCTTTCCGTGCGGTAGTTGTTGGCATAGTTGTACAGGTCGGTGATAGAGGTAAAGTTGTTCAGGTTGTTTACACCGGGGAACACTTCAGACGTCTTGTAACCGTACATGTAGTCGTAGTTATTAGAGTAGTTCTCGTGGCCAATGAGGGCGCTCACGCTGTGCTGGCCAAACTGGTGGGCCCAACGCAGCTGCTGCTGGAAGGTGAAGTTCTTATAAACGTATTCTACACGCTTGCCACGGCCGCCGTTACCCTTACCGTCACCGATGACGGCGGAGTCGTAGGTCTGGTTCACGGAGTTACGCAGGTTGATGTTACCGTTGATGGTGAAGGTGAAGTCTTTCAGGAAATAAACCTCAGCGGTAGCAATGGCGTTCAAAGTATTACGGAGGCTCTTGTCCTGGTTGAGTTCGTTCTCCCAGATGACATGACGGTCGGCATACTGGTTACGGGTGGTAACCACCTGGCCGTTTTCGTCGATATAAGAACCGGAATCGTACTGCTTGTTACCCTCGATATCCAGGATATACTCGCCGGTATTCACGTTGTGCAGGTGCACGGGATAGATGGGGGCGATGTTACGGCAGTACATGAACGGGTTGATATAGGAATTGGAACCCGTGGAAGTATTGAGGTAGTTCTGGTGAGTGGCGTTCACGTTCAAACCCAGCTTGAGGTAGGTGGTGGGCTTAACGTTTACGGAAGCGCGACCGGACAGACGGTTGAAGCCGGAAGTGCGGAGGTAACCGTTCTCATCCAGGTAACCGACGGACATGTAGTAGTCACTCTTGTTGGTAGCACCGCTGGCGCTCACGTTGTATTCCTGGCGGAAACCGCGGCGGATGGTCTGGTCAAACCAATCGAGATCTCCTACATAACCGGGCTTGATGGCAGCGTCGGAAACCAGCTGACCGTTGCTGAACAGGGCGTTGTTGGCCTTGTTGTAGATGTTCAGGAACAGACGCTCGGAAATAAGGTTTTCGTTGGCATAGGTAGCTGCAGCCTCTGCCGTGTCTCCATAGTAATACTGACGGTCGTTCTTGAGGGCGCGCCAGGCAATGTTCATGTACTCCTCGGAAGTAGCCAGCTGGTACTCGGGGATACCTCTCTCGTACACACCGGCGGAAATGCTGGCCTGGACGGAGATGCGGCCCTGGGAGCCCTTCTTGGTGGTAATGAGGATAACACCGTTGGAAGCGCGGTTACCGTACAGGGCGGAGGAAGCGGCGTCCTTGAGAACGGTCATGGACTCGATATCGGAAGGGTTCAGGTCGGAGAGGTTACCGCCGAAGGGAACACCGTCAATTACATACAGGGGAGAGGAGCTACCGTTCACGGTACCGTTACCACGGATCATGATGGAAGGGTCGGAACCCGGGTTACCATAGGTGCTGTTCACCTGAACACCGGTTACCGTACCTTCCAGGGCGGAAGTAACGGAAGAGGTGGGACGGTTGGCAATCTTCTCTGCTGTCACGGAAGAAATAGCACCCGTGAGGGTAGACTTTTTGGCCGCACCGTAAGCGATGGTAACCACGGCCTCATCCAGGGCTTCGGCATCAGAGGTCATAACCACATTGACGGTGGCCTTGATGGGAAGTTCCTGGGTAACCAGGCCGATAAAGGAGAATACCAGTTCCTTTGCATTGGAAGGGACACCGGTAATGACGTAGGTTCCGTCCACGTCAGTCATAGCACCCACGCTGGTGCCTTTGACCATTACGGACACACCCGGAAGGGGAGAGCCGTCCTCGTCAAAGGTAACCTTACCACGCACGGTGGAGGGAGCCTGAGCGGAGGCAATACCTACCATGACCAGCAAAGTGGTCACGAAAAGAAATAATCTCTTCATAGGTTAAATGATTAAGTTAAACAATAAAATGATATAATTGAGCTGTTTATAATACACTAACCACTAATAAACGGTCGTTAATTGTTAAGTCGGTTTAGGTCTATGTTGCCTGTTAAATAACTACGCTTTTTAAGTTAATTTAATAACGAGCGGCCCACAAGATAAGCATATTTTGTGAATAAATTGCTATGTCCAGCCATAAATATGCACAATATGATTAAAAGGGACCGTCATTTCTTTCCTTTAAATAGCGGGAAAGAGTATTGGGGTGCATCTTTAGGCGCAGGGCTATTTCTTTGATAGTCTGTCCGTTGTACAGATTCCTTACAATCATTTCATAGTGGTCTTCAAAACACTTTCGCTGTTTTGAAGGGCCGGCAGGCCGTCCCAGCTTGATTCCGGCGTTTTTTTTGGCGGCTAGAGCCTCGCGCGTGCGTTGAGATATAAGGTTGCGCTCAATCTCGGCCGCCAGGGAAAATGCAAAGGCTATTATCTTGGAATTCAAGGAGTCTGACAGCTCAAAATTGTCCTTGATGGATCGGATCTGTATCCCTTTTTGGGAACAGGTGTTCAGGATGGACATCACCATCATCATATTTCGCCCCAAACGGGAGATTTCTGTGCAGACAAGGATATCTCCTTTTCTCATCTGTTTGAGCAGTTTTCCCAAGGTTCTTTTTTGTAAGCGCTGATTTCCAGACACTTTCTCCTGTACCCATTTATCTATAATTATACCGTTCTGGGCGCACCAGTGCTCGATTTCAAAGCGCTGGCCTTCATAGGACTGTATCTCCGTACTTACCCGAATGTAGGCGTAATTCATGAGTTGGGACTTTTTATGCTTACAAATTGCTACAAATATAGGACCGTTTTCTGTTAATTTGTTACTTGAGACACATCAATATTTTATATGTTTAACTTAAAACTTTACCTATGAAGAGATTAGTTCTTTTCTTGACCAGTATTCTGGTCATGGCAGGTATCGCCTCTGCACAGGCCCCCTCCACGGTTCGTGGTAAGGTCACCTTCGATGAGGACGGCTCCCCGGTTCCCGGTGCTTCCGTCTTTGTTAAGGGTACCACTGTGGGTGTTGTAACCGACGTAGACGGTACCTATGTGCTTACGGGTGTTCCCAGTAACGCCACCACGCTGGTGTTTTCCTGCATCGGTATGGTGTCCCAGGAACTTCCTATCAAGGCCACTGTTAACGTTGTTATGACCTCCGACGCAGAAGCTCTGGACGAGGCCGTTGTAACCATCGCTTACGGTGCCGCTAAGAAGTCCACCCTTACGGGCGCTATTTCCTCAGTAAGCGCTGAAAAGATCGCTACCCGTCCCACTTCTTCCGTTACGGCCGCCCTGGAAGGCACCGTTACCGGTGTTCAGGTGAACAGCACCTATGGTAACCCCGGTTCCAGCCCCTCCATCATGATTCGTGGTAACGGTACCGTGAACGGTAGCTACTCGCCTCTGTATGTTATTGATGGCGTTCCTTTCGGTGGCAGCATCGCCGACCTGAACCCCGCCGATATCGAGTCCATGACCGTCCTGAAGGATGCCGCTTCCGCCGCCCTGTACGGTAACCGCGCTTCCAACGGTGTTATCCTCATCACCACCAAGAAGGGTACCCAGGGCCGTTTCTCCGTCCAGGCCAGCGCTTCCGCCGGTGTGTATGAGAGAGGTATTCCCGAGTACCAGCTGGCCGACGCCCGTGAATTCATGGACATCTCCTGGCGCGCCCTCAAGAACGACCGTCAGTATTATTATGGTGACGACGCTCTTGCCGCCGCCGAGTATGCAGACAAGAACCTCATTTCCGAGCGCCTCTACCTGAATATCTTCAACAAGGCCGACGATGCCCTCTTCAGCAATGGTCACCTTGTGTCCGATGCCGCCATCAAGAACGGCTATGTGGACGATATCAACTGGTTTGACCAGACCATCCGCAAGGGCTTCCGTCAGGAATACAACGTGAGCGCCAGCGGTGCTACCAACAAGAGCGACTACTACATGTCTGTCGGTTACCTGGATGAGAACGGTTATCTCCGTACCTCTACCTTCGACCGTCTGTCCGGCCGCGCTTCCGTGAACATCAAGCCCACCACTTACTTCAAGTTGGGCCTGAATATCAACGCTACCCATCAGAACTTCAACAATACTTCTACGGGCTCCTCTTCCTATGTGAACCCGTTCATGTATTGCCGTAACATTGCTCCTATCTATCCCGTGCACCTGCACGACATCAACACCGGTGAGTACATCCTGGATGCCAACGGCAACAAGCAGTATGACGGTGGTTCCTATACCGATGCCAACGGCACCGTGATTGTGACCCGTAACCAGTATGCCGACCGTCACGTCATCTGGGAGAACGAACTCAACCAGGACAAGAGCGTTCGCAACACCATGAATGCCATCGCTACTGCCGAGTTCTACTTCCTGAAGGACTTCACCTTCACCATTACCGGTAACATCGGCCTCCGCAGCGACATTGAGCAGACCTACAACTCCGCCGTTATCGGTGACGGTAAGGGTAACAACGGTCGTGGAAGCCGCAACGAGTACAACTACAAGAACTATACGTTCCAGCAGCAGCTGCGTTGGGCTCACCAGTTTGGTAAGCACAGCGTGAATGTCCTCGTAGGTCACGAGAACTATGCCAACTACTATGACTATCTCTATGGTTACAAGACCAACGAGGTATTCCCGAATGTGAACCATCTCCGTAACTTCACGGATATCACCAGCCTCTACAACTATGGTAACAACTACCGCACGGAAAGCTATCTCTCCCGCGTACGTTACAACTACATGGACAAGTACAATGTAGAAGCTTCCTTCCGTCGTGACGGTTCTTCCCGCTTCTCCAGCCAGGCCCGTTGGGGTAACTTCTGGAGCGTAGGTGCCAACTGGATGATCTCCAAGGAAGAGTTCATGCAGAGCGTATCCTGGGTGAACAGCCTCAAACTCCGCGCCGACTTTGGTGAGGTAGGTAACGACTCCGGTTCCGGTCTCTATGGCTACCAGGCCCTCTACACTTCCGGTCAGAACGCCAACCAGGGTGCTTACTGGATTTCTCAGCTGGCCAACGATCAGCTCAAATGGGAAACCGGTCAGTCCTGGGGTGTAGGTATCGAATCCCGCCTGTTCAACCGCTGGAATCTCAATGTCGAGTACTTCGACCGCCGCAACAAGGATCTGCTCTTCAACGTGATCCTTCCTATCACCGCCGGTGGTACTTCTACGGGTTCCTCCAACCCTTCCATTACCAAGAACATTGGTACCATGTCCAACCGTGGTGTTGAAATTGAGACTGATTTCGATATTGTTAACAACCGCAATTTCAGACTCAACATCTTCGCCAACGCTACGTTCCTCAAGAACCGCATCATCTCCCTGCCCGAGCAGAACCGCAAGGAAGGTATCATCGACGGTACCAAGCGCTTTGTGGAAGGCGGCGACCGCTATGCTTACTGGCTCTATCAGTACGCCGGCGTGGACCAGATGACCGGTCTGTCCCTCTACAAGTTCGATGATGAGCGTTTCTACATCACCGACGACAACACCAAGACCGGTAACGTTCTCTATGGTACCGCTACCGATGAGGAAGGCAATGCCCACTCCCTGATGGAGGCTCAGAACTACACCATTATCAATGGTCAGCCTTACGTTTGGAACCCTGGTTCCTATGGTAAGAAAGACTGGTCCGGCACCGCCACTCCTACCGTTTACGGTTCCTTCGGCCTTAATCTGAGCTGGAAGGGTCTCACCCTCTCCACCCTCTTCACCTATTCCCTCGGCTCCAAGGTTTATGATGGCCTTTACGCCGGTAAGATGGGTGTGGGTACCAACCCCAGCAGCGCCCACCAGGACAACCTGAAGAGCTGGACGGAAGCTCCCGTCGGCATGACCATGGACAGCCCCGACCGTATCGATCCCAACGGTACGCCTATGCTGTACACCTTCAGCACCTACAAGATGAACGGTAAGGATGTTACCATCTCCAACAATGCCGGTACTTCTACCCGTTGGCTGGTCTCCGGTAACTACCTCGTGGTTAAGAACATCGCCCTCTCTTACGAGCTGCCCAAGCGCTGGCTCACCCCGCTCCAGGTCCAGGGTCTCTCCGTTTCCGTGGCCTGCGAGAACCTCTACACGGCTGCTGCCCGCAAGGGTCTCAACCCTCAGTACAGCTTCAGCGGTACCACCAGCAGCAACGACTTCGTAACGGCCCGTGTTGTCACCGCCGGTATCAATGTCCGCTTCTAACCTGTTAAAGAGATGAAAGTCATGAAAAATATCTTCAGAATCTCCTTAGTGATTGCGGCTCTCTCCCTGGCCTCCTGCGCCAAGGACTATATGGAAACCGCTCCCGAGAGTGCAGAATCTCCCGCCACCATCTTTGCCACTACCGACAACGTCAAGCTCGCTGTCAACGGTATTTGCAAAATGATGACCACCCAGTATTGGAGCCAGCAGGGCCTCAATGGTGAAGGTGTTATCAAGACCTGGTACGGTAACTTTGGTAACGACCTCCAGCGTTGCAACCAGACCGGTTGGGCCCCTCTGTGGAACCACACCTATCACGAGAATGTGAACTCCTCTTACCTCTGCTATCCCTGGTACTACTATTATAAGATCATCAGCAACGCCAATACGATCATCAAGAACGTGGATGGTGCTGAAGGTACCGAGGCCGAGCGTAAGTTCTACAAGGCCCAGGCTCTTGTATTCCGTGCCCACGCTTACACCATGCTGATGCAGCTTTACGCTTATCGTTGGCAGGATAGCAATAACGGTTCCTCCAACGGTGTCGCCCTCCGTCTGAGCCCCGACGCCGATCCGGATCCGGATGTGGAATGGGATCTTGCTCTGTCCACCCAGTCTGAGTGCTATGCCCAGATTTACGCCGACTGCGACGAGGCCATCCGCCTCTTCAACGAAAGCGGCCTGGACCGTGGCTCCAGCGAGTTCTACAAACCCAACGCAAAAGTGGCTTTTGCTGTAAAGACCCGCGCTGCCCTGGTCCGTGAAGACTGGGCCACCGTAGCCGCCTGCGCTCCCGAAGCCCGCAAGGGTCACGCTCTCATGAGCAAGAATGAGTATATGGACAGTGGTTTCAACAATCCCAACAGCGAATGGATCTGGGGTGTCTACGATGCCGAAGACCAGACCATTTACTACTATGCCTTCTATGCATACCAGGGCTCCAATGCCTCCAGTTCCATGCAGCGTCAGTATCCTCTGGCTATCAGCAAGGAACTCTACGACCAGATTCCTGCTACCGATGCCCGTCGCAAGATGTGGCTGGAGCCTACGGCCGAAGAGGCTAAGGAACTCAACAAGGTGGGTCGCAGCACCGGCAAGCTCTATACCCGTGCTTTCAAGGAGTATGGCAGCAAGCTGTACAGCACCAGCTTCGTATTCCAGTACATGCAGTTCAAGTTCCAGTGCAGCTTCTATCCCGGTGGCGGTAGCTTCAACATCTACCGTGCTGCTGAGATGTATCTGGCCGAAGCCGAAGCTCTCTGCCACCTGGGTGGTCAGGACGCCAAGGTTCAGGGCCTGCTCAACGAACTGAACAAGAACCTGGATCCTTCCTACAGCTGCACCAAGACCGGTGCCGAACTCCTCACCGAGGTTAAGCTCTACCGTCGTGTAGACCTCTGGGGTGAAGGCTTCGACTGGTACGACTACAAGCGTTGGAATGAGCCCATCGTTCGCAAGTCCTCCAAGGAAGGCGGCAACTTCAACGACGCCTTTGCTGTTACCATCAAGCCCGAAGACGGTAACAAGTGGACCTGGAAGATTCCCAAGAACGAAACCGACTACAACAAGCTCATCACGCTTGAGTAATCGCTCGATTCTAAATCATAGCCTCCCGCTTTTGCAGGAGGCTATTTTTTTGTATATTTGTCAAGCATGAAACGCATTGAAGTAGTTGCAGCCATTATCCGGAAAGGGGACAAGATCTTTGCCACCGAGCGAGGCTACGGCCCCTGGAAGGACTGGTGGGAATTCCCGGGCGGGAAGATGGAGGCAGGGGAGAGCCCGGAGCAGGCCCTGGTGCGGGAAATCCGGGAGGAGTTGTCGGCCGATATTGCCATAGACCGCTTCCTGCAAACCATAGAGTGGGATTATCCGGAGTTCCACCTTACCATGCACTGCTTCCTTTGCTCGCTCAAAGGGGAGGCCCTGCACCTCAATGAGCATGAGGCGGCCCGCTGGCTGGGAAAAGAGGAACTGCAAGAGGTTCGCTGGCTCCCGGCCGACATACAGTTATTACCACTGATTGAAGAAGAACTAAAACGCGTATGAGCCTGAACTTGGATATGTATATGACGGCCGGAGTGGGCGTTTTTGCCCTCCTGCTGGGAATGTGTTTCACCAAATGGATTCCTTTCCTCAAGCGGTTCTGTATTCCGGTTCCGGTGTCGGGCGGTCTGTTGATATCGCTCTTTTTCCTGCTTCTGTACTCGGCCTTTGGTGTGGATGTCAATTTTGACGGGACCATCAAGGATATTGCCATGACCCTATTCTTCACTTCGGTGGGTTTCCAGAGCAATATGCGCGTTCTCAAACAGGGTGGTAAACCCCTCGTTGTGATGATTGTCCTGGTGGCGGTCCTCATTATCTCTCAGAACCTGCTTTCTTTGGGTATTGCCAAGGGAATGGGCGTAAGTTCGCTGGTGGGTATGGCCACCGGTTCCATTCCCATGTGCGGCGGCCACGGTACCGCCGGCGGTTTCTCACCGCTGCTGGAAAAGATGGGACTGGATGGGGCCGATTCCATCACGATGGCCGCAGCTACCTTCGGCCTGATTGCCGGTTCCCTGATTGGCGGCCCGCTGGGAGAAATGCTCATCCGCAGGCATAAGCTGGCCGAAGAGACCAATACCAATGACGAAATTATGACCCTGGAGGCCAGCGAGGGGGCATCTTCCCTCAAGCGCTATACGCACGCCATTGGCCAGCTGTTTGTGGCCATGGCACTGGGTATGGGCCTTAGCAAGCTTATTGCTATGGCTGGGGTTACGGTTCCTACCTACTTTGGCTCTTTGGTGGTAGCGGCCATCCTGCGCAATATCTTCGGCCATAAAGAAGATTCCCTATGCCTCAAAGAAACAGTTGGTATTGGGGAACTCAGCCTCTCCATTTTCCTGGGTATAGCCATGTCCACGCTCAAGCTGTGGGAACTGGCCGGCCTCATGCTTCCGCTGTTTGTCATCCTGTTGTCCCAGGCCCTGTTTATGGCCCTCTACGCCACCTTCGTAGCCTTCCCGGCCTTCGGTCGCAACTACGACGCCGCCATGCTGGTGAGCGGCCTGTGCGGCTTCGGTCTGGGTGCTACGCCCAATGCCATGGCCAATATGTCGGCCGTGAGTTACAAATACCACTACAGCGTAAAGCCGTTCATCATAGTCCCTGTGGTAGGGGCCATGTTTGTGGACATTATCAATACGGGAGTTATTACTTTCTTCTTGAATCTCTTGTAGCGCGGGCTTCCTGCACCAGACAGCGGAAGTAGTTTAGCGCCGCATCGTAATCCATATAGTCGGAAGCGTTATCGGCGCCTTCCAGGTTCTTGTTGACGGATACTTCCGGATGGAACTGCACGCCCAGGGCAAAGTGCTGGTCCGTGCGCTCTATGGCTTCATAGATTTCCATTCCTTCTTCCAGGAAGGAGGCGGTGAGTTTAAGCGCCGTGCTGTCCAGCGAACCCACCGACTGGTGATGCCAGGAAGGCACCTTGCGGATGGTATCGGCCTGGGCAATCTTGTAAATCCAGGAATCACGAGTCAGGACCACAACATCGTGAGGCCTGTAGTCTCTGCGGATGCCGGGAACAGCGGGCTGTCGGTGGTCAAAGTCATAGTTAACGCCTTTCTGAGCATAATAGACCGGGATATCCTGAATCAGGCCGGCGCCGGAGACAACGCCCAGCATCTGCATGCCACGGCACAGGCCCAGAAGGGGAATGTCGTTAGCCAGGCAATAAGCCATGGTTAAGTATTCGGAGATATCTCTGGTGGCGTTGAAGTTCTTTTCCTCTTCCAGTCCGTGCCAAGGTTCGGGTACACGGAACAGGGTAGGGGCAATGTCCTGGCCGCCGGTAAAGACCACGGCATCTACGCCATCCACTGCCTCGGCCGCATTGCAGTAAGCAAAGCCGTTTTTGGGCTCGTTTTTGACCCTGTCGGCATATTCCTGGATAAGAACATCATTCTCGTCCAGATACTCGTCAGAAAGCTTGTAACCGTCATATTCGAGGGAGTGCTCTTTTACCTGGTCCAGGATTACCGGAATACCACCGGCTTCCTCAATGGCGCGGGAGACGATCCCGTAGGAGGTGGAGTCGGCTACCGAGCGCCAGGCTATGCCGATGCGCACGGGTTCATCGGCCTTATTATTACACTGGACAAATAAGAAGACCAGGAGGATCAAGTACCCTTTATGCTTCATGACGGTTCTGTTTAATTCTGTCTTTGTATTCTGCCGTTGCCGTAAAGAAGGCATCTGCGCTGGAATTCAGGGCCGTTTCTACGGAATCCTGGATAACGCCAATGATAAAGCCTACGGCCACAGCCTGCATGGCCACGTCGTTGTTGATTCCCAGGAAGGAGCAGGCCATGGGGATGAGCAGCAGGGATCCGCCGGCCACGCCCGATGCACCGCAAGCGCCCAAAGTGGCAATGACGCAAAGCACCAAAGCGGCCACAAAACTCACTTGTATTCCCATCGTATGGGCTACAGCCATGGTCATAACGGTTATGGTAACCGCAGCGCCGTTCATATTGATGGTTGCCCCCAGCGGAATGCTCACGGAATAGAAATCCTCGTCCAGGCCCAGGCTCTTGCAAAGCGAAAGGTTAATAGGAATATTGGCGGCCGAAGAACGCGTAAAGAAGGCGTTGAGACCGCTCACCTTAAGGCAGGACCAGAGCAGCGGATAGGGGTTCTTACCGGTAGCTATGAAAGACCACAGGGGATTCATAATGAGGGTATTGAACACCATGCAGCCCACCAGCAGGAGCACCAGCTTGCCATAAGTGGTGAAAATCTCCAGGCCGCTCTCGGACACCGCGCTGAATACCAGACCCAGGATACCGAAAGGCGCAAACTGGATGATCCACCTTACGATAAGGGTAATTACATCGGCAAAATCGGAGACCACGTCAATGGTGGCAGGTTTGGCAATCATTTTAAGACCCAGGCCGATAAGAACCGCCCAGAAGAGGATGCCAATATAGTTGGCCGATGAAATGGAGGCCAGGGGATTGGAAACCAGGTTGGTAAGGAGATTGCTGAAGACATCGGAAAGGGCGCTGGGCGCACTTCCATGGGCCATATCCTGCAGCTTAAGCGTAATGGGGAAGAGGGTGCTGGCTACCACCGCAACCAAAGCAGCCGTAAGAGTGCTTATGATATAAAGACGGATTACCGTGCGAAAGCGGGAGCCCAGTCCACCATGCGCCTTGGCAATGGAGGAGAGCACCAGGATGGCCACCAGCACGGGAGCCACTGCCTTGAGGGCGCTCACGAAAATCTGTCCCAGAATGCCTATCCATGTCCATCCCGGAACCAAAAGACCCAGAACGGCGCCAATGACAAGACCAATGAGAATGCGGATGACCAGGCTGCTGTCCATCCACTTTTGGAAGAGTTGGGCTGCTTTATTCATAGTAGTGCGAAGATACTAATTTTTATTAACTTTGTGAATATGTTTAAAGTAAGCGACCCTATGTGCACGCCGCCGGAGGCTTTCTCTTCGGCCCTGCAACAGAAAGTGTACGAGACCTTCCAGGCCCTGTCCATTCCTTTTGAGCGGGTGGATACGGACCCTGGCTTAACTATGGAGGACTGTCAGCATATCGATGCCAAGATTGGCGTACGCATTGTCAAGACGGTGTTTTTGTGCAATCGGCAGCAGACGGAGTTCTATCTGTACGTAACCACGGACGACAAGCCCTTCGTCACGCGGGATTTCTGCGGTGCTTTGGGTATTCCCCGCGTCTCTTTTGCCCCGTCGGACTGTCTCTGGGAGCTCACCGGCGTGGAAGTGGGGGCAACTACCATCCTCAGCTGCATCCTTCCATCGGCCTGTAACGTCCATCTCATTATGGACAGGGGAGTGGCGGAGGCGGAATGGTTTGCCTGCACGGACGGTACGCCCACCTGTTTTGTTAAGTTCCATACGCAGGATCTCCTGCAAAAGTATATCCCCGCCTCCGGGCATTCATTAACGCTTATTTAATTATCTATGAAAAAGTTAGTCAGTATTATCATAGGCTTTGCTTTCGCTGTGGGCGCTATGGCCCAGACGGCGGAGGAAATCCTGGCCAAGATGGAAGAAGTCTTTGACCGGCACGAGGAAGACGGGGTTTCTATGGTGGTGGAGACCAAGATTCCCATCCTGGGAACCATCAGCGCCAAGACCTGGGTTTTGGGGAATAAAACCCGTATGGATACCAAGATGCTGGGCCGACAACTGATGATCTGGGACGACGGCGTAACGGAGTATACTTACGATGTCAAGGGCAAGGAACTCACCATAGCCGACGGCTCCGGAGAACCTGCCGAAGACAGCGGAGACCTGGAAATGTTCTCCGGAATTGCAGACGGATACGACGTTTCCATCAGCAAGCAGACGGCCGATGCCTGGTACATCCTGTGCAAGAAGTCCAAGAGCAACACCGAGGAAGGAGTGCCCGAAACTATGGATTTGGCCGTGGCCAAAGGCACCTACCATCCCATCAGCCTCAGCACCAAGGTGGAAGGCGTAAAAATGACTATGAAGGATCTGAAATTCGGTGTTTCAGAAGAAGAGGTAACCTTTGATATCAGCCGGTACCGGGGTATCAAGATCAACGATAAACGCAAAAAATAGGGTATGAAACGATTATTCCTTTTTGGTTTTTTCCTGCTTGCTGTAACGGTCCCCGGTTGGGCTGACAAAGTAACGGAGCAGCAGGCAGCTGCGGTGGCAGAACGTTTTCTGGAAGCCCAATCTCCAGCCACAAAGTCTTCTCAAGGCTCTGTTCACCTGGCCGGCACCTGGCCCCAGACTCAGACCAAGGGCGTGTCAGATGAACCGGCCCTCTATCTGTTTGAACGCGATGGAGGCGGTTTCGCGGTTGTGGCGGCCGATGATGTGTCGCAACCGATTGTCGGGTATTCCACAACGGGCCGGCTCCCCAAGGGTGAGATTCCGTGC
>Ga0310696_10000832_pt1 | contig 45852 bp, 28 predicted proteins | sample AusTroGonzalo_MG_4_FD_203885 | JGI IMG/M metagenome (GOLD analysis project Ga0310696, IMG submission 203885) | Bovine rumen microbial communities from tropical cattle in Woodstock, Queensland, Australia - Gonzalo_02 (v2) (version 2) | ecosystem: Host-associated > Mammals > Digestive system >... | reverse complement strand
ATCGCCATCTCGTTGAAGACGAAAAAAATTATATCTTTGCGTTCGTAATCTTTAGAGCGGGTGTTTATGTCCAAATATTTCTTTTTACTGTGTGCCGCAATTTTTGCATTTACCGGATGTAATGAACAGAAAAAAATTGATGCGTTGATGCAAGAAAATGCAAAGCTCGAAGCTGCTGCTGATTCTTTAAAGGCCTTGATTGCCAAAGCTCATGGAGCTACGACAAAGTGGATTGTGAAAAATGATACCGTCCGTGCCGGCGATGGCCTTTTCCAGGTGCTATACCGCATGAACATCAATGAAAAGGAACGCGGCAAAATCGTGATTGCCTTGCAGGATTCTGTAGAACTTGCAGCGCTCCGCGTGGGGCAGGTCTTCTATGCCGCTTTGGATTCCGCAGGCGAAGTCCAGCGATTCCGCTTTGCGCCGAACCCGGCGACCGTCCACATGCTGAGCAAGACGGACTCGGACTTTTCCTATAGCCGTATTGACAAGCCTGTGACTATCCGCCAGTCCGTTTTTGAAGGCGCTCTTGAAGCGGGTAGCACATTGAACGGTATTCTGCATAAGGTCGGCGTTTCGAGACGCATGGTGGGTGTGGTGAGTGCCGTCTTGCAGTGCAAGGTCTCGTTTCAGCTAGCTCGCCCGGGGGACAAGTTCCGTATTTTGCTCGAAGAAAAGTTCTATCAGGATTCCATCTGGATTAGCGGTAAGGTGCTCTATGCTGAATTCAACGGCCATACGGTCGGCCATCATGAAGCGTTCCGTTACGAAGACCCGGATCCGAAGAGTACTTTTAACGCTCACTATACCGAAAAAGGCGAAGCTCTTATTTTCGAAGGACTGCGTTATCCGCTTGATCGTTTGCACATCACTAGCCCTTATGGTTCTCGTATCCATCCGATTACGGGGCGCCATACGGTGCACCACGGCATTGACTACGGTAGCCCAAAGGGTTCTCCGGTGTATGCTGTTGCCGCAGGTGTTGTAACGGTTTCTGGTTACGATGACTTGAGCGGAAACAAGATTGCCATTCGCCATAGGGACAATACCGAAAGCTGGTACATGCATCTTTCTGTGCGTGGCGTAAATGTCGGTGCGAAGGTTGCTCCGCGTCAGGTGATCGGTAAAGTGGGTTCCACCGGTCGTAGCACGGGCCCGCACTTGCACTTGGGCTTCAAGGACGCACGTGGTAACTGGATGAACCCTGCCAAGAAGACGATGATTGCAACACCGAAACTCGAAGGCAATCGCCTTGCCCGTTTGAAAAAGCAGGTGGCCAATATCCGCAAGGAAATTGAACTTACGCTTGCTTCTCCGGCTGTCAAGGCTAACGATACGGACGTGCTTGTCCGTATGCGCGTGCTGAAATAATTAACCTTTTAGAATTTCTTTCTGTATTCTTCTGGTAAAATGTAGCTGCCCGGTATCGTGTCGGGCTTAGAACCGATCTTTGCGAAGTGCCCCGTGTTTTCGGTGCCGTAGCCAGCGGTTCTTGTGTAGTTCATTGCTTTTGCAAGTTCTACAGCTTTATAGAGAGCTTGTGCTTTATTGTTGATGGGAAAGTCTGGCACGACCCCGTACTTGTGGAAAACGCTGCCATTCTTATCGAAAAACTTGTAGCTTGTAATTGAATTGAGGGCTAGGGACGGGGTTAGCTGAATGTGTTGCCCGATGCCTTTCCCGTATGTGGTGGAACCGACGACTGGGGATTTTTTGTTTGATGTAATTGATACAATCATGGTTTCGGAACAGCTTGCGGTGTAGCCGTTCGCTAGGAATACGAAATACCTGTCTTTGCCAATTCCGTCTACAGTGGCCATGTGGTATACCGTTTCAATGATTTGTCTTTTGTTGATTGTATCGGCCTTGGTCGAGTCCATCCTTATAACGGTGTCGCCCTTGGCGAGTAATGCTTTGGACATGGCGATGCATTGATCGATATCGCCACCTCCGTTATCGCGTAAGTCGATGATGGTGGACTTGTACTTTTCTGTTTCGCGGAGGTATCCGATGAATTCTCCATATGTGCCGGAATCGCTTGATGTTTGGCCTTGGAATTCATGGATGGTGATGATGGGAATGGAATCCTTGAACGTCAAATCTACGGTCGATACATTGTATGTGCTGATGACGTAAGAAATGTTCCGGGTAGTAGAGTCTCTCTTAATCGTGAAGTTGACGATATCGCCTTCGTTTGCTGTTGTTAGCCTATTGTATGCGATGCCGTTTGTTGGAGGCACGCCTTCGATAGCGATGATCTCGTCGCCGCTTCTTAGCCCAGCTTTTTCGGCGGGAGATTTTTTGGCAACACTTGCGATAACGTATTTCCCTGTTGGAAGGTATGATGAATCAAGGGTAAAACCGTTATCTACCGTCTTGGTCGCGTTTACGAGTTGATTCAGCCATGTTATAGAACGAGACGGGTCCAGATAGTAGGTATAATTATCCGTCATTTGGTCGTACATGTAATAAACATTGAAATAGTCCCACGGAACATCGTTGTCAAGCATTTCTTGAATATCTGCTTTGCCGATATAGTCCTGTGGCGCGCCAAGCTCTTTGTCTTGGTCAATGTAGTGGTAACGGAGAAGATAGTAGTTGTAAATAAATTCAGAAGAGGCTGTATTTGCACTTATCTGAATGAGTTCTTGTAAGTTGTCGCTGTATGGCGTAGCCCCGTTATCGCTATCTGGGGAACAAGCCGTTGTGCAAAGAAATAAACCACAAAAAACAAACGATGTGATTGTGTTTGTTAACGATGTGAATCGCTGTACGCCTTTAAATAAATGTCTGCATTGGTCCATTCTATTGCACCTCCCTCATTTTCCAAATTTGCATTATAATATACAAATTCATTTCCATGCTTAGCAAGTGAATTGTCTTGGCTTGGAATTTTTACACCATAGAGTTCGTGCGCTAATTGAGCTGCGCAGTTCTCGCCAAGGTCGTTGCATTCGTATTTGGGAATGATTCCAATTTTGTGGTAGGAGTTTCCTTTGGGCGTCAAAAATTCAAAGTTTGTTATTGTTGCAAGTCCACCTGCATATGTGTAGAAGGTCGATTGGCCAATGCCTTTCCCGTAAGTTCTTGTGCCAACGAATGGAATATCGGTTGTTTCCGTGACGGCGGCAATGAATATTTCGGCGCAGCTTGCGGAACCTCTGTTGGCAAGAATGATGAATTTGCCGGATTCTCCAGGATCGCCTGCTTTTGCATTTATGGAAGTCGTTGTGTATTTTGTTTCTCCGTCTTCGTCGAGGGAGCGTTGGCGCCTTGTGGAAAGCGTTCCTTTGCTTACGAAGAGGTCTGCCATGGCGATGCACTGGTTTACATGTCCGCCGGGATTGCCTCTGAGATCAAGCACACGGACTCGTTTATCGGATTTCGTTGAGTCGAGATACGATTTGAGTTCTCCGTAGGTTCCGCTATCGGGATCGGCAGTCGTGAGTTTGAACCCCTCGATGGTTATGAATACAATGCCGGGGGCGTTCTTGGATGAATCTTGGTATAAAGTATCAATGAATATGGTCGGGGCGTAGACCGTTTCTTTCTTGAGCTTATACAACGTCGTGTCGTTACGGAAGGCTACGAGAATGTTTACGGTTTCGCTGTAATCGACAATGGAGTCGTAAATATTTTGGGCTTTATCCCCTTTGAGCTCGATATTGTTTGCTTTTAGAATGTTGCCGTATTTTGGAACGCCAGCTCGCCCGGCGGGGGCTTTGGGATAAACTTGCGTGATGATAATCGGATATTCCTGATTCCGGTTGTAGAAATAACGCATCCCGATATCGCCTCCGATGACCATACTTGTATTGATATGGGTTACTCGTTCTTCGCTTTTGGATGGAGGCGTGTATGTGGTAAAGGGGTCTGTGAGAGTCTTGTAGAGAACTTGGACGGAATCGCCGTTTACGGGCAGGTTTGAAAGTTCGTCTTCGTACAGATATATTCTTTGCAGGAGCCAATAGTTAAAGGAATATTCTGTAGGCTCAGGCGTGCTCTTGACCGGAGAGATAAAGTCGGAGCAGGCTGTTAGTAAGAGAAAAAAGACGACAACCATAAAAGGCGAGAATCGCGACCATGCATGCATGGGCATGATCGAGCCGAATGGTTGGGCCTTGAACGAAGTGAAAGGCCAAAGACGAGAGACGAGTGAATGAAATGGAAAGCCCGGAACGGAGTCCGGGATGATATGTTTGTGTTCGTTTGGATGTTGATGAATATACACGAAAAGCCTTTACTCCTTAATCCTAACCTCTTTCGTTCTGGAACTAGTCCGGAATGACAATTCTCTAGTAACTAATAACTAGTGACTAGTAACTGCGGCGAAGCCGCTACTGATCGATGCTCAGTCCCTTCTTGTCGAGAAGAATGCGTGGGATTCCGCCTTCGAGCGGGTTCTCGACAACGGAAATGGTTTCGAGGCTGTCGCATTCGGCGAGGCTTTCGGGGAGTGTTGCAAGCTGGTTCGCGTCGAGGACGAGTTCCTTGAGCTTTTTCAGGTTGCCGAACTCGGACGGGACGGCTCCCAGGTTGTTGCCCGAGACCATCAGGACTTCGAGGGATTCCAGTTGGGATAGCGATGCCGGGATGCTGGTCAGTTCGTTGTTGTCCAGGTAGAGCTTGCGGAGCTTCTTAAGCTTGCCGAGCGTCGTCGGGACTTCGGTGAGCATGTTGTCGTGGAGCGACAGCTTGGTCACGTTTTGGCACTTGCCGATTTCTTTGGTGAGGTCCAAAAGCTGGTTCTTGGCGATGTTCACCGTATCGAGCTTGGAAAGTTTGCCGATGGAATCGGGGAGCTCGGACAGGCTGTTGTAGCCTAAATATAGGTGTTCCAGGTTTACAAGGTCGCCGATGGAATCCGGGAGTTCCATGAGGTCGTTTTCGCTCACGGAGAGGCTCTTCAGGTTCTTCAGAAGGCCGATGTCGTCGGGAATTTCGACGAGCAGGTTACGGTCCAGGTTTAGCTCTTCGAGCGATTCGATTTCGAAAAGTTCGGGCGGCAAAAGGCGCAGCCCCTTCTGGGACAAGTCCAACGACTTTGCTTTTTCGGCTTTAGCTTTAGCTATGACATCTAGTAAATTCATAAAAAGACTCCTAATATTTAAATCATAGCTTTTTTGTTTGCAAAAACGGAGAAACGCATAAAAAAAACATAAAAAATGATAAATTTATACATTTGTGCATTTGTTTTTTGTATTTTTTCCAAAAAAAAGTGAATGTTTTATCTTTTTTGCACGCAAATGTTATGATTTGAAACTATTTTTAGGGTGCAAATTACGGAATAATCCAATATATAATAAGATTGTATATTGGTATTGCAGTGTAATTATTGAGGAAAAAATGGAACTAACAAAATCGCAGGAACGCCGCTTAGCATTTGTCGCTAGCCTCTTGAGCTTGAACCCTAACGACCCGAACGATAGAATCAAGGCACTCCGGCATCTGAATCTAGATGAAAATGGATGCTTTCATGGCTTCCAGTATTCGCAAGGGTTTATGGAATTCTTCATCTTCCTGGATGAGGACACCCCACTCGAAAAGGTGGTTGCCCATCTGAATTCGGACTTGAAGCAACTCCAGATAGCCGTGTTCCGCACCAGCGATCCGACGAACCCGTTCTTCCTTTCGCTTCGCGAAGAAGCCGACCCGTGGGCCGTCAACAAGATTTCGGAAGATGAAACCGAAGAAGATGACGACACGCCTGCAAGCCGTCCGTACATGGAAACTTTGGAAATCACGGTGCTCCGCACTCGCGCGAGCCGCGACATCACGGACTCCGAACTCGAACGCACGCTCAAGGACATGCGCAGAAAGCTCATGCTCTGGAAGACCGACGTGAAGGCGAAACTCGAAATCATTGCCGAACACGACGACCTGACCCGCGATTTCCGCAGTGCGGACGACAAACTTGAAATCGAGATGGATTCCGAACCGCTCCACCTCACATCGGATCACGGCGAGCTTTTCCTCGGCTTCTGCCCAATCCGCACGATTTTTGACTACCATGTTGCCTTGGGCAAGCGCCTCAAGACCAAGCACAACATGGCTATCGTCAGTTCCAACATCCGTACTTACCTTGGTAACCTCACGCACACGAACGCTGCTCTTATCGACGCCTTCCAGACGATGGAACGTAATGACGACAAGAACGTGAACGTCGATGACTTCCCGTTCCTCCATAACGGTATGACGCTCACGGGCGACGACCTGCGCCTCAAGGAACGCGATGGCAAGAAGGTGCTTTTCATCGAACGTCCGAAGATCATCAACGGTGCGCAGTCCCTCTTCACGTACGAGCAGTACGCCAAGAAGAGCAAGCATCCGGTGAACCCGCAAGTGCTTGTGAAAGTCGTTGTGCCTTACCAGGGCGCCGACAACTTCTTGAACCAGGTGACCATGGCGAACAACCGCCAGAACCCGGTGTTCAGCTACCATCTGCGTGCCGCGGACGACCTGCAGTTCTTCATTTGGCAGCGCTACCAGGAAGAAGGCTTTACTTACGTCTATAAGGACGGCGTGCGTCTCAAAGCCCGTACCCGCAAACTCGAAGTCCGTATGCGTCCGGAACTTGCAAAGACATTGTTCATGATGGACGGAAAGCTTAGCGAATGCCGCAGCAGTGACTGCATCTTCGACAAGGAAACGCTCTACCAGCGCTGTTTCGGTGCGTTCATCCGCGTCGCTCCCGAAAAGGAAAAGGACTTCGTCCGTAAGACCATCGCCTTCACGAAGGCTTGGCAGCTCCTCAGCCGCTTGCCCATCAAGATCCGCAAGGTCACTCCGGGCAAGGGCGTTTCCATCGAAGCGAACGACGATAACCCGCTGACCCGCATCACGTGGAACGGCCGTCTCGAAGACAAGTTCATCTTCCGCAGCGCCGTGAAGGATCTCGTGGTCGCTCTTGCGCTCCGCCACTGGCTCATCTACGGCAATCCGATCCAGGACTTCGAATGGCTCGTCGAGAACGAACTCAATTTCAACGATTCCATCCTCAAGTACGCCTCCCGCATTTACACGGACGACTTGAAGAACATCTTGATTTCTGAATTCAAGGACAATTCCAACTACTACGACACCATCACGACGATCGACAAGGATTCCGGTGAATCTGTCGAACGCCGCCTGTGGAAGGGCTTCTCGAACACTGCCACTTACGACAAGATGATGGACCTTCTGTGCAAGAAGAATCCGGCTTGGGAAAAGTGCCGCGGCGGTATCGAGGTGTTCCTCTAATTTATCCTTGGATTAGGGGCTAGAATCCGAATTTGAAACGCTTCCGCGAAAACGGGGGCGTTTCTTTTTTGCTATGTTATCGGTGCTAATTTTGAACGTCCCGTTTTTGTATCTTGTAACCGTTGCGTTTTAGAAAGATTTTAAATTCCGCCCTTTGGGGTTTTGCTGCGTGCAGCTTTGTGGCTGTGGGTTCCGTCTGGTCTCAGGACGGGACGCTTGGCTCGTATGAATCTCTTTTTGACGATGAACTTTTCCAGGATGTGCCGTCGGTATCTACTGCATCGGTCGGCGTGTCTTCTTCGGCAGCCGCTCCGGCATCGTCGGTTGCGTCCTCGGCTTCGGTTTCTTCGTCTCGACCGTCTTCGGCGGTTCAGTCTTCGTCTTCGACTTCGCTTGAGTCTTCGGCGGCAAAGCCGCTGACCGAACCTTCGAGTTCGAGTAATGTTTTGTCTTCTGCGGTCGTTCCTGTTTCGTCCGCTGTGACGTTGTCTTCCGCGGCGGTTCCAGCTTCGTCTGCTGTCGAGCCTGCGTATTCAGCTGTCCGGTCGTCCTCGTCGGTTAAAACGGTTTCGTCGTCTGCAGTGAAGCCGGTCGTCAAGGAGTCCGTACCGGCTCCTTCTGAGGCGCCTGCGACGGATGTTGCCTCCGAAGAGGGGCCTGACGCCTGGACGCCTGCCATGAAGTATATTCCCGTGCCTAAATCGACGTCTCCGTTGGATGGGCTCCTGCCCATGGGCGGCATCGGCACGCGGTCGGGCCTGATGAATGCGTCGAAGGGGCAATTGTTCACTCACGATATCGATGTCGCGACGCGTGAAATCGACGTGTCTGAAAAGCGCGTGAATACGGCTAACCGCATGGATACGGCGGTAATCTGGACTTCGCATTATCCGGAACTTGCGGATTACGTTTCGGACATGTACGATGTGGGCCGCAAGCGTCTTTGGCTTAACGGTCTTATCGGACAGAACGATGGTTACGAGGCGCCTGAGACGGGTTCCGTATTTGATATCACGATCCCGGTGAACATGCCGGCATGGATGAAGGACTTCGGGTTCAACAAGCCGAAACTCATGTTGAAGGGTTCGATGGATGTCCGCTTCAAGGGGTATGGCGAAAAGGACGATGCCGAGGGCAGCACCAAGACGAGCCTTTGGCCATCTCCGTCCTTGGACTACAACCCGAGCTTCATGGTCGAAGGTAAGATTGGTCCGTACATCACGGTCGAAATCAAGAACGTCGATGAGGGCCTCGGTGCCCAGAACGAAGTCCGCGTCGTCTATGAGGAATCGTTCAAGGGCGAATTCGAAGACTACATCTTGCAACGTGTCGAAGCGGGTACGACGAACTTGTCGCTTGCCGGTACGGAGTTTACCGGATATTCCGAAAACCACCAGGGCCTTTTCGGCATCAAGGCGGAATGGAAGTTGGGCGACTGGAAACTCACGACGATTGCCTCCCAGGACGGTGGACAGCAGGAAGAGTATTCCATCAAGGCGAACGAATCGACGACCGAGTTCCAGGTGACGGACAAGCAGTTTGTTGCATACCGCTATTACTTCCTGAACCATGAGGTGAGGGACGAGTATCTCGAAGCTGCAATTAAGGGCAACACGATAAACAGACCGTTGTCGGACTTGAAGTTGTACAAGAGAAGTTCGTTGAACGAAACGAACGATGTATTCAAGGAAATAACGGTAAAGTATGTCACGCGGCAGGGTGTGCCCATTACAAAGACCGTTGACCGCATGGTGGAAATCCGGGATGAAGATTATAAGTACGATGCCAAGACGGGTATCGTGAAAATTAACGGCGTCAGTCGTAACACGCTCGTGGCTGCGAAGTGGGGCTCGAAATTACGTAATAGAGACACGGCTGTGCTTATCCAGTGGGATGCCTCGCTTAGCGAACTCAAGGATATCGACAAGTTGATGCTTCGAAATGTCTATTCCATCGGCATATCTGATGCGAGTGCGAACAACTTTGTCCTTCGCATGAAGAACAAGTCGGGCATTTCCGGAAATTATCTGAAGACACTGGGACTTGTGGATGAAAAGAGCGGCTCGCCCTTGGTAAACGATGCCGAAATTTTCAAGAAGGATGCTTCGGGGAGCTATACGGGAGAAATGTGGCTGCCCTGTAGGTTATGGACCGATTCGATTTATGCTAACTACAACAAGGATAAGGCGAGGGAGGTCGCCAAGCAGAACTGCTTGGAGCCGTTGCGCAACCTGGATTCGTCTGCGGCGATGGATCAGCTTTATAACTTGCCGGTCTATAACTTGAGCCGCTACACGAGCCAGTTCTATTTTGAATCTGTGGGCAAGCGCCGCAATTCCATGCTCAGCGTGCGTGACCCGAATTCGAGTTACTCCGTCAATAGCGGTAGCTGTATGGATATTTCGCCGGGGTCTGAAAAGGTGACTGCCGGTTCCACGACGCTTATCCGAGGAACGGACTACGAAGTCAACTACGAACTCGGTCAGATTGAGCTTTTGAGCGAACGCGCCTTGGATCCGAACAAGGAAATCAAGGTCAAGTTTGAATGCGAACCTTTGTTTGAAATTGACAACAAGCTGCTCCTGGGTGCACGTGCGGAACTGCCTTTGGACTTGTACGGCTTTGGGGCGGGGTCCGTTTTCGGCATTACCGCTCTTTACAGGAGCCAGAGCACGACGGCCGAAGTCCCGACGCTTGGTAACGAACCGTATTCCAGCTTCCTCTGGGGCTTTAACATCCGTTTGCAGGATTCCGTACAGGCGCTCACGGACTTGGTGAATGCGATTCCGGGAATCCAGACGACGGCCACCTCGAACTGGCGCGTCGAAGCGGAATTTGCCGGTAGCCGCCACAATGCGAACACGAGCGACAAGCAGACTGCGCTTGTCGAGGATTTTGAATCGACGGCGACGGGGCTTGTGTATCCTTTGTCTAGACTGTCCTGGTATCCGGCATCTCCTCCGGGAGGTACGATTAATAATCTTTCGACTTATAACGAAAACGAGGATTACCGACATCAAGGTGAATTTATTTGGCACAGCAACAATACGGAGCTCTACAAGTATATTTACGACAACGTTGGTAACTCCGACGTCGATAACCAGCACCTGACCGTGCTCAAGATGACGCTTCGCCCGAACGATAACCTCATGGGAAATTCGTGGGGTGGCATCATGCGCCCGAACAGCTCGTATTACCAGGATATGAGCGAGATGAAGTATATCGAAATTGTCGCGCGCGGTAATTCCGGTTCCATCTTTATTGACTTGGGCCTTGTGAGCGAAGACCTTTCGATTAACGGTTATGCGCCAAACGATGACTATAACGGTGAAAACCTTATTGGCATGACGACGGCGCAGCATGACCGCGGCCTTGACGGCCTTACGGGTACCGAAGAAACTTGGATCGAGTGGGATTGCCGCATTACAGGGTGCGATTCGATTCCGCATGGAGTGCTTTACGGTAATGTCGATCCTTCGGAAAGGGATATTGCCGGTGATGATTTCAAGGACATGGATGACGAAAGCGATCCGCCGAAAACCATTAACGGAACTGAAAACAACCTGGGCGAACGCGCTTACGATACCGAAGATATCAACAAGAACGGAGCTCTTGACAAGGACATCAGTTTTGTCCGCTATCGAGTCGACCTTTCCGATACGAATCTCGCGAATTTCGAAAAACTCAAAAATGGCTGGCGCAAGTGGCGCATTCCGCTGAACCAGTACGATACGATTGTCTCTCCGACCGGCAACAGCTACAAGGAAATTCTTGCGGAATCCCAGTTCACCCGTATGTGGATAGGGCGCCTTAATTCGGGTGTTGCCGAAGCGAAAGTCCAGGTGGTGAGCCTTGCCGTGCTTGGAAACGCCTGGGAAGAAACAACTGTCTCGGACTTCTACCGTACAACCACTTCTGAAAATTCGCAGATTGTCGAGGTGAACGGCGTCGAGAGCCGAGTCTCCGAACTGGTTGCCACACGGGATACGACGTACATCAAGGTATCCACGATCAATAACCGTGAAAACGCGAAACAGTATGTCAAGTCCCCGAATACGGTCACGGAGCGCGATGCTGATTCTAACGCTCCGCTCAAGGAAACGGCGCTTGTTCTGGATTACCACAATATGAGCCCGGGCCAGGAAGTGGGCGTGACGCGCTTGTTCGAAACCGATACGAAGAATTTCTCGTCGTATAAGTCCCTGAAAATGGAAATCCATTACGAGACGGACAAGAAAATCGACAAGGCCCCGGTGCGCTTTGCACTCCAGTTCGGTGAAGGGTCCATAGACGGTTCCAGCGATTACTACGAATGGAGTTTCCGTCCGAAGAATCTTTCTCATGATTGTTCGCGCGATGTGGATTGCCATGAGCAGAACTGGCTTGATAACGCCTTTGCGATGAATCTGGTCGAGTTCTCGAACCTGAAGCGTGGCCGCCATCCGCCATATTTGGAACCGGTTGTCAGGAACATTGGTGGCGATAGGGAAGAAAAACTTCGCCTGGTCGGTAACCCGTCTATCACGAAGGTCGATTGGATCCGCTTTGTGATTATTGCGGATTCCTCGGCGTCTCCGGAAGATCTCAAGGGTACATTCTGGCTGAACGACTTGCGCCTTTCCGAAATGGATACGGACTGGGGTTATGCGGCTCGCGTGAATGGCCAGGTGAACTTTGCAGACTTTATCTCGCTTTCGGGCGCCGTGCGTTACCAGGACGGCGATTTTGCGACGCTCTCCAATTCCGGGCGTTCCCCGAAACCGGACCCGGCGCAGGCCGCTTCACAGCTCGACATTTCGGCGGACATTTCCATTGCTCTCAACAAGTTCCTGAACGACTCTCTAGGCTATCATATCCCGGTGTCGTTGGGCTACCACAGTTCTACGAAGCGCCCCTACATGAAGCCGACGGACGACATGATTCTTAAAAAGAGCAGTTTCGCGGACTTGACGGGCGACATGTTCGAAGGCAATCTTGCCGTGGAGTCGGATGGCGAAGAAAATAAGCTGAGGGACAATGCCGAGTCCAAGGGCTATGAATCCTATGTGCAGGACTTGAACTTCAGCATCAGCTATCACAAGGACTACAAGGCGAGCGAAACCAAGTGGGGCGAGTTCTTGTCGCAGGCCTTCTTGGAACGTCCGGCGTTGAGCTATTCGTACCACCAGTCCGAGGGTCGTTCGACGACATCGGCGGATTCCACATATTCCTACCATACGTTGTTCGAGTACAAGCTGGGTACGTTCAGCATGTTCAAGTTCAAGCCGTTCGAGGGTCTCGAAAAGTTTTCCTGGCTCAAGGACCTGTCGAAGACGGAATTTGAACCATGGCCGCAGACATTCGATTTGACTCTCTTTGACTTCAACTACGTGCGCTACGTGAACCAGAGTCGCGATCCGGACTTTGTGGAGCCGCAAGTCGATAAGGTGGTGACCTATACCGCCGAACTCAACCATAAGCTGAACATGCGCTGGAACATCCTTTCGTTCCTTTCGGTGAACTATGCCGTGAATATCAGGCGTGATATGTATGGTGGCGGTGACCGCGAAGCATTCACGAAGGAGAATTTCTTCAGCTTTGATGAAGGTGGTCTTTTTGCAAGCGGGTACATCTTTGACCATGACCATTCCGACAGGAGGGTCTATATGTCCCGTGACAGTCTCGTGATTGTACCTATTGATACCATCGCGAAAGGCACGATGGCGATAGACTTGCAGAATCCGGATTCCTACGAGATCCGTTACGATACGACTTCGTTCTACAAGGTCGATAGCGTTGGGCATCGCGAATATGGACGTGCGTACGGCATCCTCCGCAACGAACGTTCCAGAAACCAGCAGTTTAGGATAAATTTCAATCCCAAGCTGATCCCGTTCTTGCCGTTCAATATGCAGTTCTCGTCTGACTTTAACCAGCAGAAGAGCATTCCGGACGATTACGATTTCATGGATCCTTCCAATATCGAAAAGAACTACTGGACCATTACGCAGACGAACCGCTTCGAGTTTACTCCGTCGCTCAAGATTATGGATCTTGCGAACCTGTTCGGAAAGGACAATCCTGTGTCCAGTTTCTTGAACAAACTTAAGTGGCGGGAAATCAAGTTCAACTGGAATGCAAGTACGAACACCGTTGGCGAAAACTTTACGCTTGCCCAGTTGTACGAACAGCAGCGTGTCACGCCGTTCCAGTATTACCTTTACGGTTTGGGCCTTGGTAACGGCTACCGTGGACGCGGCCTCTGGAATATCATGACGGGCGACATGGGGCTTACCGACCGTGACGACTTTATCGGCTTTGCGCAGTATAGGAACAGGAACGTGGATACGCTTGTCTATCAGGGCAGTTTCCGCAATTCCGTGTCGCGTTCGTTGCAGATTTCAACGGGATTCACTTTGCCGTTCTGGGATATTGCCGTCACGACGGATTTCCAGTGGAAAGAGGACTTCTCGCAATCTCGCGAATACCCGTTGTTTATCGATACGACAACCATTCTTCCGAAGTTGGGCATAAGCGTTTCTATTCCGAACATTGCACAGAAGGTTCCGTTCCTCAACAGTTTCCGCAGCGTAAGCCTGAGCCACCGCTTCGACTATAGCCGCACGGTGACGAAACGTCCTTTCCAGAGTGCCGAAGATTCATGGTCGAGTGTATTGAATTTCAACCCGTTGGTGCGTATATCGTTCTTGACGCAGAACAACTTGCGTATCGAAAACAGCGTGCGCATGAAAATCGAATCGACGGATCGCCGTCCGAAACAGGAAGTGATTTCTAACCCGTGCTGGCCGGATACCTCTTCGAATTGCAGGGATACCACGCGGTATTACCTTGAAACGCCGTGGATGCCGACGTCGCTTTATAACGACTTTGGAATCAATGTCGGTGACGACTTTACGATAACGTATCCGTTGAAACTCAACAAGGGATTCCAGCTGTGGAAGTGGTATTTCAAGCTCAAGAACGATATCGACTTGAAACTGACCGCAGGTTATGACTACAAGAAAACGATCCGCAAGGAATACGAGCCGGTGAATGGCTATGAAATGACAAATAAGGAATCCGGAACGGATGGTGTATTCGTGCAGTGGAAATATGATTCTGGTCTGGAACCTTTCGTAGCCTACAAGCCGAAACTGGAAAAGACTTATCGTTCCGTCCCGTCGAGAACGCATGAATGGTTCATCAGGCCAAGTGCTTCTTATACGTTCAACAAGATGGCATCGCTCAGTTCGTATATCGAGTACAGACAGATTCATGAAAAACTGGATGACGAAACGGCCCACGTGCGCCAAATTCTCCAGTTCGAACTTGCGTTGATGCTGAGATTTGATTAGCGGCGTTGGCGCTTTGGCTATGAGGTATGGGGTCGTGCTTTGCACTATGAGGTCGCTTCGCTTTGGGCTTGAGAGTCCGAATCTTGATGATTTATGCTCATACCCCATAGCTCAGAGGGAGCCGTAGGCGACCGAGCCCATAGCTTGTAATATCTCGCACTGCGTTTTAAATGGAGTAAAATAGAGAATGTCGAAGGTTAAGGTGGCTGTAGGCATGAGCGGTGGCGTGGATTCGTCCGTTGCCGCTTTGCTTTTGCAGCAGCAGGGCTACGAAGTCGTGGGCGTGACGCTCCGCGTTTTGCCCGATGTCGATGGCGCTTTCGATGCCGATAACGACCCGAGCGTAGTCCGTGCGAAGATGATTGCCGAAAAGCTTGGTATCGAGCATCACGTGGCGAACTGCTCCGACGCTTTTACCGATAATGTCTTGAGACGCTGCCATGCGGACTTTTCGCATGCGCGGACGCCGAACCCTTGCTGCTATTGCAATCGCTTTATCAAGTTCGGCTGGATGATGGATTACGCAAAATCGCTCGGCGCGGACTTCTTGGCGACGGGGCATTACGTGCGCATCGAAGAAGTGAATGGAACGCGCAGGCTGATGCGTGGCCGTGACCTCGGCAAGGACCAGAGCTACTTTTTGTTCTGGGTTCCCGATGAACGCCGCAATCACGTGCTTACTCCGCTTGGAACGTACGTGAAAAGCGAAGTGCGCGAAATCGCGGAGCAGAACGGCTTCGTGAATGCGAAGACTGGCGACAGCCAGGACATTTGCTTTGATATTTACGGCAAGAATTACACCGAGTTTCTCAAGGACCGCTTTGGCGAGATGACGCGCCCGGGCCGCTTTGTTGATGAAAAAGGCAAGGTTTGGAACACGCACGACGGATTCCACAAATATACGGTCGGGCAGCGTAAAGGTCTGGGCGTGGCGATAGGCGTCCCCGCGTTCGTGAAGCATGTGGACCCGGAAACGGGCGATATTGTGGTGACGGGCGACAAGTCGTCGGTCTGCTTTGACCGCGTGGAAATGGTGAACTGCGAATGGCATGGTGGCGTGCGTGAGATCGGTTCTACGTTCCGCGCCGAAGGCATGGTGCGTTACCGCCAGCGAGCGGTCGGTTGCGAAATTACCATCGTCGATACAAGCAAGGCCGTTGCCGTTTTTGACGAACCGCTCTTTGCCGTGACTCCGGGACAGTGTGCCGTCTTTTACGATGGCGACATGGTGCTCGGCGGCGGACAAATTGTGTAATTGAGGTATGGGGTGTGGGGACGGTGCGTTGCACCTCCGAGGCCGCTACGCTTTGAAACTTGTCCTCGAATCCGTCATCCTGGAGCTTGTCATTTTTTAATACAATTGGATGGGAATTCATACAGTGAATTGTTTGGCATAACTTCCTTCTCAAAAAAATTGTATTTTGCGTGTGAAATGAATCGATATATAGTTTTACTAGCCCTGTCCCTGTTTTTCGTCGGTTGCGCATCGTCCTTCAACATGAAGGTTTCCGTTTCAGACGGTAAGGAAGATTATTCCATTTATTGCGATGGGGAACTTGCTTGCCTCACAAGCGATGATTGCGTCATCAAGTCTTCAACAAGCGAAGATACGATTTACTTGGAAGCTCGCAAAAATGAAATTATTTACGGTAGTTTGCAAGTCAATCGCGGAAAGTCCACGTATCATTTTAGCGCAGGCTTGTTGCGTCACTGGCCGTTCTTTTCTGATGGTAGAGGTCGCGCAAGCACTGTTATGACGATGTTGATTCTTGATGCGATCATGTTCCCTGTAGCAGTTGCTACAGCCGTCATTCCAACGAAGCAAGCCGGAAAATTCCCGACGGAAGTCGTCATCCCCATCGCCCGGAAGAATTCTGCGTGGGGTAATTGGGATAAGAGCGTTTGGGATTAGTAATTCGAGGATGTCGTCTCCAGTAAGTTCTAAGCTCTCCCAACTAAAACATCACTGGATTGGGCTAAAGCCCCAACTCTTCGGCTCGATTATAAAAATGAGTAAACTCATTTTTGCAACGCTCGCCTTCTGAGTTGTCTATCGTCGCTTCGCTTCTCGGGATGACGCATCCTTCTTGCTGTCTACTGTTTACTAACCACTAACCACTAACCACTGTCTACTTTATCTCACAATTCCGACTTCGCTGAGTTTTACGAATCCGCGGATTTTTTCGCCTAGACGGATTTCTGCGAAGTTCCCTTGTTCTCCGATGACTTCGAAACTAGTGCCTTCGCTGAGCGTATTGAGCGTCTGGGACCTGTCGCTTGGGGCGCTGGTGACATCGGCGCTTGAAGCGGTCACGACGCCCGTGATGTCTGTTTCGAGGACAATCATCTTGTAGATGGCGCTTGCTCCAATGGTGCAGAGGATGACGCTTAACGCAAATACGGCGCCTGTGCAGATGTTCTTGCCGCGGCTGCCGTTCACGAAACGGCGCCCGATTGTAACGATGGCGATGGCCCAGAAAAGCACGAGCGCGATGTTCATCTGGCTCTTGAGCGAAATGGCGTGGTGCAAATTCATGAGTCCTTGTAAAATCGGGTTCTCTTCTTCGTCGCCTTCCTTGTCGCGTGTCTTTGTCTGTGCAAAATTCAGGTTGTGCTGGATGTCGTCATCGCTTGGGTGCAAACGGAGGGCGGACTTGTAGTAAAAAATCGCGAAGCCGAGTTTTCCGCTGCGGTAGTAGGCGTTGCCTAAGTTGTAATAGAGGTCTGCATTGACGATGCCTTCATCGACGCATGTGCGCCATTCGTCAATAGCGCGCTCAAAATCGTTTTCGTTATACGCCTTCGTTCCGGCGTCGATGCCTTCGCATTTTTCGGCGGCGTAAGCTGCGGAGGTGAGGAGGAACGCTGCGGCGAAAGTCAAAAAAATTCTCTTCAGTTTCATAAAATCATCCTATAAATTTTTTTTCGTATCACGCCCTGTCATCCTGGAACGACCGTAGGGAGTGCTTGATCCTTTGCGAATTTTCTTTATAACTTCAGTGCCTCGCAGAGTTTTTCGACGTCTTTGAGCATTTGGGACTGTTCTTCGGTCGAGGCGGTGACCGGTGCGAATCGCACGAACGAGCATTTTTCGAGCCAACTGTCGATGGCGTTGATGGTCTCGTCCTTGACGTTACGCTTTGCGAGTTCCTGCTTCATTTGTGGACGGGTCATGCCCTTGAATTCGACGTTCGTCAAGTTGCTGAGGTAGTCGATGAGGCCGTTTTCGAGGGCGGCATAGAAAGCCTTGCCGTCGCCGCTCTTGAGGGCTGCTCGTGCGTTCGCGAACTTTTCCTTGAGCAACTTGCTTGCCTTGTCCTTGCGGACAAGCGCCGTGTTGCTGTCGCGTTTACGTTTTCTCGTGATGAGGGCGTTCACTATCAGGTAGAACGGGACCGCAGCCACGAAGAGTATCCAGAACAAAGCGTCCCGATGCGGAGCCGAAGATTCAGACTTGTCCGTAATCGTGTGGATGAATCGGATATCGCTGCCGAGGAATTCAATTTCTTGTTTTTGTACAGTCGGAGTGGAGGTCCCCGTTCCGGCGGAAACGGGCGCCTGGTAAACCGGTTCTGCGGGGGTGTCACCCTTTTCGACTTCTATAGTCCATGGGCCAGCTGATGCGGTTTCGTATTTCTTTTTGGCGGGGTTGAACCAGGAATACGTAATGGCCGGGATTTCGAAGGTTCCTTTTTTCTTGGGGTAGAGGAAAACCTTGATGTTTTTAGAGGTGACGACCTTTGCGCCCTTGATGCTCTTGTCGATGCTGTTTTCGGGAGGCACCGAGCGGAATTCGCTAAAGTCGGGGAGTTTCGGGTCGGTAATCGTTCCAGGGGTGCCGTCGCCCTTGATGCTGATGGCAAGCGTCAACGCTTCGCCGACTTTCAGGTTTGTACGGTCGAAGTTTGCGCTAAAGCTATAGGAACCGACCATGCCGCTAAAATCTGCGGGCTTGCCTTCGGCCGGGAGCGGGAGAACCGTAATGGCGAGAGGTGGGGTTGCGGTTTCCGTTTCGATGGATTCTTGCTTGACGCTTCTGCTGGAGAACGACATGCTGCCCATCTGTTTCTTTTCTTCGACAACTTTGGGTTCGCCCAGTTTGGTGTACTTGAACTTGAACGGCGGAATTTCGAGCGTTCCGCTCTTGGTCGGGCTCAGCCATGCGAATCTCGTGGTCGCCTTCATTTCGCGGCGGGTGCCTTCGACCGGCTTGAATTCCATGTTGGAGAGGTCGTTACGGTGCACGATGAAATCGTTGCCCGTGCTCATGTCCGTCGCCTGCAAGCCGCCCTGGAAATGCTCGAATGTGTGGAGGCTGAGGGTGACGCTGAACTGTTCGCCCTCGTAAATAGATTTTTTGCTCGGTGTGAGGCTTACGGCAAGGGCGTCGTCGTTGTAGGAACGTTGCACGTTGACCGGAATTTTGTTGCTCACGACATTCGCTTCGCCGCCAATCATCCACGTGATTGTACCGACATCCTGCATGCCAGTCTTTTTCGGGGCCTTGAGCTTGAACGAATAGACTCGTGCTTTGTAGGGCCTGCCGCCGCCGCCGAAAAACGAGTTGAAAAGATCGTCCATATCCGGACGCATTATCTGGTCGGCGCTGTCGAGGCCGAGGAATTTGAAGTTATTGCGGGTTTCGAGGCGTAGCGCGCCTCTATTTTCGGGCAACTCCTGAATCGGGACGATGAGCTGCAAATTGAATGTCTGACCCGCTTCGATGCGGTCGCTATCGACTTGTAATGAGGGCTTTGCGTTTAAAAGTGCTGTTAAACCGAGACATAAAAGCAAAATACGTTTCATGCCACATAATTTACCAAATTTTAACGAGCAAGATGGGGTTTGGGGAGGCTTTTCTAATTAAAAACGAGATGGTGATTCCGGCTCGGTGGCCGGAATGACAATCGCGGAAAAAAGAATCTTGTATTGCAATAAGCGTCGGCCAAGGATAATTGTCTTCGCAAAAGCCTGCAAGGTGAGTGTCGCACAGGGCTGCTCGCAGACCTGTATGACCGAACCGTAGCGGCGGACGCCGTAGGCGTCAAAAGCATCAAAGGCGAATGCTGCGGTTGCACTTGTGCAAACATAGCTGAGCCGTAATTGCTGATGCTGAAAGCATCCACTCCGAGCTGGGGCCCCTCCCGCATGAATGACTTGTTAAATTTGCAATTTGAAAAAAAAGCACAAATTTATATTTTTCCCCCTTGAAACGTTAGTAAAATTTTATTATCATTGGCGCCGTCAAAACAAGGAGTCAAAAATATGTACTGCATTCTCGCCGCCCTCTTGGTCAAGAGCTTTAAGAAGTACGCCAAGCGCGCTTAATTTTTTAAAGGATGATTAAGAAAATGGTCTCGGGTTTCCGGGCCTTTTTTTATTTGCGAGTTTTTTGAAAGTTTCCATTTATAAATTTGGAGTTATATTTGAACCATGCGATATGGTGATTTAACTTCTTTTCAAACCGGCGTAGCCGTTCCCCTTTTCAGTCTTCACAGCAAGCATAGCATTGGCATTGGAGAATTTTTGGACTTGATTCCTTTTGCCCAATGGTCCAAGTTTTGCGGATTCAATATTATCCAGCTTTTACCCGTAAACGATACGGGTTCCGAGCCAAGCCCGTACAGTGCCCGTAGCGCATTTGCCTTGAATCCTGTTTTTATCAACGTCCAGTCTGTTGAAGGGGCCTCCAATTTTGAAAATGAAATTGACAAAGCTCGCGAACAGTTCGCGGGCCTTAAACGTGTAGATTATTATCGTATTGTCACTTGGAAACGCTCGATTCTTCGCAAAATTTTTGATTCCCGTTACGATACCCTCAAATCGTCCAAGAAACTCATCGCTTGGGTCGATAAGAATGCATGGGTCAAGTCCTATTGCGTCTATTGCACGCTCAAGGCACAGAACAACGAGGCTAGCTGGAAGGACTGGAAAAAATACCAGAATCCCTCCGCCGCCGATGTCGATAAGCTTTGGATGAAAAATTACAGGGACGCTTTGTTCCAGGCATGGATGCAATATACGGCCGAAGGCCAGTTTACCGCTGCCGTGAACGAGGTTTCCAAACTCGGGCTCCGCTTGAAAGGCGATGTGCCTATCCTCATCAACGAAGACAGCGCGGACGTATGGTTTGACCGCAAGTATTTTTCGCTTGCGGACCGTGCAGGCGCACCTCCTGACATGTTCAGTTACGGCGGCCAGAACTGGGGGTTCCCGACTTACCGCTGGGATGTGCTCGAAGCGGATGACTTTGGCTGGTGGCGCCGTCGTTTGGCGCAGGCGAGCAAGTTCTACCATGCTTACCGCATTGACCATGTGCTAGGCTTCTTCCGTATCTGGGCTATCCCTGAAACGGAAACGACGGGCATTCTTGGGCGTTTCCAGCCGTCGATTCCGCTCACGTGGGATGTGTTGCGCAATGCGGGGTTCTGCCGTGAATCGCTGGAGTATTTACGTAGACCGAATTTCTCCGTGGACCAGTTGCGCGAGTTTCTCGGTACGGAAACGGAATGGCTTGTGTCCAAGTATTTCGTGAATTTGTCGGGAACGACGGACCGCTTTATCCTAAAGCCGGAACTTTTGTCCGAACGCGCCATCCTTGCGCTGGACGAACCGCAAGAGATAAAGGATTCCATGCTCCGTGTTTATTGGAACCGCGTATTTATCCCGACGGGTGACGAAAATACGTTTTATCCGTATTGGTATTGGTACAACCAGCCCGTTCTCTTTACGCTCCCGCAGAACGAGCAGCAAAAACTCCATGAACTGATTGGTCAGAACGAACAGGCTCAAAATGCGCTCTGGGAACAGAATGCGATGAAGCTCTTGTCTGTACTGGCGAATGAAACGGATATGCTGGTCTGCGCCGAAGACTTGGGCGCCGTGCCGCCGTGCGTGCCGACTGTGCTCAAGAAACTCGATATCATGTCGCTGCGCATCGAACGCTGGGCTCGCAATTGGAACGTCCCGTATTCGCCATATTACAGCATGGATGAATACCCGCGTCTTTCCGTTTGCACCACGAGTTGCCATGACACTTCGACGTTACGTGGCCTTTGGGAAGAGCCTGATTTCGACAGGGGCTTCTACTGGTCTCATGCGCAAATGTCCGGTGTCGCTCCGGAAAAACTTACGCCCCCCGTGGTTCGCGAAATCCTTTCGCATGTGTTTACGGCCAATAGCTTGTTCTGTATCCCGCCGATTCAGGATTACTTTGCGCTTTCCTCAGTACTTTCCGATGGCGACCCGAAGGAGGAACGCATCAATATTCCAGGAACCGTCGGTGGCAACAACTGGACGTACATTACGCCGTGCAGCGTCGAAGATTTGTTGGGTAATTCGGCTCTGATTGCCGAAATCAGTAAACTTGTCGAAGAACGCAGGTCACGCCCGCTGTGGAAAATTTAGGCGTTGGGCACGCTTTGGGCTATGAGGTCTACCCAAAGGGCATAACAACGACTAAGCCAATAAATTGGCAAGTCTTGTATAGCTCGTAAACTCGCTTTGAGCAAAGCTCATACCTCATATCCCAAGGGGCGTAAGCCCCGAGCCCATACTTTCACTGGATCCCCTCCCTTCGGTCGAGGATGATCGCTTCGAGGATGGCAAAACCCTAACCACTAACCACTGTTTACTTCCTACTTCTAACTTCCTACTTCCTACCGCCTACTTCCTACTACACATGCCATTCCCCACCTGGACCAAAGACGCTATTTTCTATCAGATTTTTCCGGACCGCTTTTGCCGTTCGGAACGTTACAAGGCTATTGGAAAATTTGTCCCGTGGGATAGCTTGCCCACCCGCGAAAACATGTTCGGCGGGAATCTCGCCGGTATTGTTGACAAACTAGAATATATTGCATCGCTTGGCGTTAACGCTATTTACCTTTGCCCGATATTCAAGAGCAATTCCAATCACCGCTACCATACGGTCGATTACTTTGAAATTGACCCCGTGCTGGGAACGCTCAAGGATTTTGACAATCTCGTCAAGAAGGCGCACAAACTTGGACTTCGCGTGATTTTGGACGGCGTGTTCAACCACTGTTCGCGCGGTTTTTTCCAGTTCAACAGCTTGATGGAACTGGGCAAGAATTCCCCGTATGTCGATTGGTTCCATGTGCACGGCTGGCCACTCCATGCGTATTCCGGCAAGCCCAATTACGATTGCTGGTGGGGGTTCCCGGCGCTTCCGAAGTTCAATACCGACAATCCCGATGTCCGCGAGTACCTTTTCTCGGTGGGCGAGTACTGGATGAAACGCGGTATTGACGGCTGGCGTCTCGATGTGCCGAACGAGATTGACGATGATAGCTTTTGGCAGGAATTCCGTCGCCGAATCAAGGCGATTAACCCGGAAGCGTATATCGTCGGCGAAATTTGGGACGAGCCTTCGCGTTGGCTTAAGGGCGACCAGTTTGACGGTGTGATGAACTATCCGCTGAGGCGGGCGGTACTGGCATTCCTCTTTGACGAAAAGCCGATAAGTCTTGCCGAATTTGCGAAAAGGCTCCGCGAAGCGTTCCCAAAGGATCGTTTCGGCGTGCCGATGAACTTGCTCGGGAGCCACGATACGATTCGACTGGCGACTCTCCCGTGCTCAAATTTGCAGCGGGTGAAACTGGCGCTTGCGATTCTGTTCTTTTTGCCGGGCGCCCCGTGCGTCTATTACGGCGACGAGATTGGCATGGAAGGCGGCAAGGATCCCGACAACCGCAGGACGTTCCCGTGGAACATGCTTTCCGATGGCCGTCGTAGCCCCGTCTTCCGATTCCTGAACGAACTTATCACGCTTAGGAACGAGGAACGCGTGTTGCGCGACGGAAAACTCGAAGTTGCCTACAGTGCCGGCAGCCTGAACATCGTCCGTTCCCTCGGCAAGAAAAAGATGACGCTTGCGATTACGGCTTCGAAACCCGATCCGTTGTTTGAAATTAAGTAAGGGAGGTGAGGTCGGCTCGTTGTGCCTTTGGGGTCGCTACGCTTTGGGCTCGCCTTGCTTTGCAAGGCTTTGAGCTTTTTACAATAACCTCATACCCCATGCTAGCAAACTGCAATCAGGGGAAGGCTTTCCCCTCTCAATACTATTAATATTATTTGAACGCATAGATTGCTTCGCTATGCTCGCAATGACGTAAAAGGTTCTACAGCGCGGGTGCTTGCTCACGCATTGGAGAACCGCAGCAGTCATGTGCTCTGCACAATGGCGTTTTTCGGGGTTTCTCAATATTTTTTTTCGCAAAGGTCTATAAATGAGCTTGTTTCTAAGTTCTAAGTTCTAAGTTCTAAGTTCTTTTTTTCTATCTTTGTCGCCGCAACTAGTATGTTTAATGCCTTTTAAGGGATTACAAATGAATAAACATAAATTCGGCTTGCGAGAATTGATCATTCTCGCCGTCATTATTCTTTCGGCCTACTCTGTATGGCCTTCTATTCAGGTCCACTCTAAGAAAGGGGATGCAAAGAAGACATTCCTCAAGGAAAATCCGAAACTTGGTGCAAGCTCCATCAACTTCGGTTTGGACCTTGCCGGTGGTACGAGTATCACGCTCCAGATTGATCAGTCCAGCCTCAAGGATGGCGACGACATTAAGGATATTCAGGCCCAGTCTCTCGAAATTATTCGTAACCGCGTTGACCAGTACGGTCTTTCCGAACCGCAGATTTCCCCGACCGGTGACGACCGCATCGTCGTTGAACTGGCTGGTGTGGATGATTCCACTGCCAAGGCTCTCGTGGGTTCTACGGCAAAGCTCGAATTCAAGATTCTCGCCGAATCCGAAAAGTTTACGCAGGTTGTGAGCCTTATTGACGGCTACCTCACTCGCCAGACGACCGACATTGTTGCCGATTCCGCTGTGACGGATTCCTCCAAGAAGGATTCTTCTAGCAAGGATACGGTAAAGAAAGAAGCTTTGTCCGATGACGAACTTCTTGCCGGTGGCGTTGCCAAGACTGAAAGTGCCGAGAACAAGGATTCCGCTAGTGCGGAGGCCGCTCCGGCAGACGTGGTTGGACAGTCGCTTTCTTCTTTCTTCATTTCTTTTGGCAATGGCGGTTTCATTGCTGAAGAAAGCATCGAAAAGGTCAAGAAGCTCCTCGAAACGGATGGCGTCCAGAAGCTCATCCCGCGCGATGTCGCTTTTGCTTTCGGTAGCGGTCTCGAAAAGCTCCGCCGTGATTCCAAGGTCAAGGCCAAGCGTCTTTATCTCCTCAAGCGCCGTGCCGAAATGGGCGGTGACGATATCACGGATGCTCGTCCGTACCGCGTGAGCGATGGTGTCAGCGCCGGTGAAGTTGCCGTGAACCTCCGCTTCGGTGGCATCGGTCCCAAGAAGTTCTCTGCCGTGACTGCTGCAAACGTTGGCAAGCAGATGGCCATCGTCCTTGATAATCAGGTGATCAGTGCTCCGGTCATCCGTGACCGTATCCCGAACGGCGAAGCCCAGATTACGGGTCTCGAAGACATGGCCGAAGCTAACCGTCTCGCAGTCGTCTTGAAGGCTGGTGCCCTCAAGGCTCCGATGCAGATTATCGAAAGTCGTACCGTCGGTGCTACCCTCGGTGAAGAAAACATTGTCCAGGGCTTCGGTTCCGGTGCAATCGGTCTTTTGATTTGCTTGGTGTTCATGGTCGCCTACTACCGTTTGGGTGGCTTCATTGCAAGCCTCGGCGTGATGATCAACGCCATTGTGACTGCCGCTGTGATGTCCGTGTTCAACGCAACGCTTACGTTGCCGGGTATTGCGGGCTTCATTCTCGTCGTCGGTATGTCTCTCGACGCGAACGTGATTATTTACGAACGTATCCGCGAAGAACTCAAGAACGGCCTTACCGCCCGCGCCGCTGTCGCGAAGGGTTATGAACGTGCTTTCAGCGCCATCTTGGACTCCAACTTGACGACGGTTCTTACTGGTCTTATTTTGTACAAAATCGGTACGGGTTCCGTCAAGGGTTTCGGTCTTACACTTACGATCGGTATTCTCACGTCCCTCTTCTGCGCTATCACGGTTTCCCGTGCAGTCTTCGATTGGAGACTTGCCAAGCGCGATAGGACGACGCTCTCTATCGGTTCCGGCTTCAAGGCTTTGAACAATGCGAACCTCCCGCTCATGAAGAACCGCGGCAAGTTCAAGCTTCTCTCTTGGATCCTCATTATTGCAAGCGTCGCTTGCATCGCCGTGAAGGGCTTCGATTTCAGTATCGACTTTACGGGTGGTCAGGTCTACACGATCCAGTATCAGGATGACGCCAAGCACGAAACGGACTTGAACAGGGCTTTGAGCAAGGCTGGCATCCAGGGTGCACGCGTCCGTTCTCTCGGCGGTACGTCTGCGAACTCCTACCAGGTTAGCGTTCGTGGCGATGACACCTCGTTTGAACTCGCTATGGCGAAGGCTTTCGAAGCCGCTAACCAGAAGTGCCAAATTGTGGCTAAGGACGCTGTGGGTCCGACCATCGGTAAGGAACTCCGCTTCAACGCTATTTTGTCTGTGATTCTCGCATGGCTCGGCATTGCTCTCTACGTGTGGTTCCGATTCGGCAAGCTCGGCCTTGGTTTCGGTGTTGCCGCTGTGCTCGGCCTTATTCACGATACCGTCATTACGCTTGGCTTTATCTCAGCATTCAGCCTCTCCTTTGATGGCGCCTTGATCGCATCGCTCCTCACGATGATCGGTTACTCCGTCAACGACACCATCGTTAACTTCGACCGCATTCGTGAAAATACGGCTTTGTTCGGCACTTCCAATTACGAACGCACTATCAATAGTTCTTTGAACCAGTGCTTTAGCCGTACGGTGATTACCTCTCTCACGACTCTCTTCGTTTGCGTGGTGCTCGCTGTTATGGGTGGTTCTTCCATCCGCGACTTCGGTCTCGTTCAGTGCTTCGGTATCCTTATCGGTACTTACTCTTCTGTGTGCGTCTGCTCTCCGATCGTTCTCTGGTGGAGCAAGAAGTTCAAGAAGGGTGTGTAATTAGACTATAGAACGGGCCTTCGGCCCTATAGACTAAAGACGAAAGAGAAATTGCCCCGGCTATGCCGGGGCTTTTCTGTTGATAACGGTTGATTGCAAAATGAGCACGCGACACGCGGCCCCTTGTTTTTGAAAATGGAACATTTTATATTATAGAAACCACCTTGGTAGTGTGTTGCCGGGTTTCACCAGTCTAGTGATGCTCCAGAGTTAATAAATCCATTACTTATTATGAAATAACAAAGGACAATGCTATGGCAAGACCCGTTCGTGAAACTCCGATTCTCTATGGCGAGGATGCTCGTCGTTTTCTAGAGGCGATGCAGAATGTGCAACCGGAACCTCCGGAAGTTCGTGCCCGCGTTTTGCAGGATTACGAACTGATGAAAAAGGCTTATGAACGTGGTATGGCTAAAATGCGTGCCCGAGAAGAAGCCAATGGAGGTGATGATCCATGTTTCAAAACAGTATAGATAAATCCCGTCTTGATTTTATTCGTTTACGGTTTGGAAAAAGTATTAAACAATTTGATTGTGGCGATAGCGATTTAAACGATTTCATTCTTAGGCGAGCTCCTGAATTTCAAAAACATCTGCTGTCGGTTAGCTATGCTTGTGTTGACGTTGACGATGCAAGTAAGGTTTATGCCTATTGTAGCTTAGCGAATGACAAGGTTGCCTTGGATGATTTCAAGGACAAAACCGAATTCAATCGTTTCCGTAAAAAGCAGGGCTTCCCGAATGAAAAACGCTTGAAAAGTTATCCTGCGGTCAAGTTGTGTCGGCTCGGCGTTGATGAATCTGCAAAAGGCCATCAAATTGGTACGACTGTTTTAAACTACATCAAGGCGATGTTCATATTCGAAAATAAGACCGGTTGCCGGTTTCTGACTGTCGATGCGTATTTGGATGCGGTTCCGTTCTACGTGAAAAACGGATTCCGACTCATGAACGCTGATGATGACGACCCGCATACGCGACTGATGTTTTTCGACTTGATGAAACTGGTGGCGTAAATAGACGATTGCCTCGGCCTAGTGCCGGGGCTTTTCTTATGTATGGTTTTATGTGGGCTTCTTTTTTGCTTTTTTCTCTCGATTCTCGTCTCTCGTCTTTCGTCTTTTTTCTATATTGTGCCTGTTCGATAAAGGGGGCGCTATGCTCAAGTATTTCAAAATCGAATCCGGTCGTCTCTCAGTAGCTCCGAACGAAGAAGCTGCTGACATCGTCATGATGGGATCCTTAAGCCAGGAACAGCGAAGCGTCCTGGTTAAGGAATATGAGATTACGGAACATACGATAGCGTCCGCATTTGACTCTGACGAGCTTTCCCGTATCGAATATGATGACGACTTTACGACCATCGTGTTCAAGAAACCCAAGAACTATTCCGCCGAGGACAATTTCCAGTTCCGCGTAGAATCTTTCGGAATTTTCATTTTCAAGGATTGGGTTTTGCTTTTGACGGACAGCGACATTCCGGTGATGGACGAGCGGAAGTTCTCGAAAATCGACAGCCTGAATACGTTTGTGCTCCGCGTGTTGAGTTTTGCCATCGCACACTTCAATGAGCATTTGAAGATTATCAACCGCATCAACGATGACTTGGAACAGCGCCTCAACACATCGATGGAAAACAAGTATCTCCTCTCGATGTTCAGCTTGAACAAGGGCTTGATTTACTACGTGAGCGCATTGAACAGCAACGACACGCTCTTGCGCAAGTTGCAGCTTGGCCGCAGCCTCAACTGGACTGAAGCCGAGCGCGAACTCCTCGAAGATATCCAGATTGAAAACGGACAGAGCCTGCAACAGGCAAACATCTACGCCAACATTTTGACATCCATGATGGATGCGCGTGCGAGCGTCATCAACAACAACGTGAACCAGTTGATGAAAAACCTTACCATCGTGACGATTTCTATATCGCTCCCGACGTTCTTCGCAAGTTTGTTCGGCATGAACGTGAAACTCCCGTTTGGTATGAACGGCGATGCCACGGTCGGCTCTCCTGCTGCGTTCTGGTTCATCATCGTCATTTGCGTCTTGTCCGTGATAGCCTTCTTGGCCGTCTGGATGCGCAAGAAGTAATGTTTCTTAATCATCTTTCGCCAACCCTTTAGGAGCGCTGTCTTCCTGACAATTGTATGGAGGAAGGATCCAGTGACTTATGCGAAATTTTTCATGAAATTTACTAGCAAATTAGCAGGTTGCCGTCTGCACGAGGTGTTTAAAGATTATATTGGATAGTGATGACGAAGAAGAAAGGAGAGTGAAAATGAATCGAATCCATTGCGTTCTCTTGACAATTTTATTGGCTTTTGCCGGTTCTGCTTTTGCCGTTGACAGTAGTGCTGTTGCTGCCACTGCATTGAGGAATGGTTATTTTGATATAACGAATCTGAGCGATAAATGGGGGTATGAAATTCCCTTTTCAACGAAGGATTCTGTGGATGGCATTTATCTGCAGGTGAAATACGGTTATTGCGCTGATCCGTATATGGATTCGCAAGGAGTTATTCATTATCTCTTAAGATTATACGTTGGGAAAAATATGGCTGGCAGTCGGAATGACAGTATATGGGTCCTGATGGATTTTTTTGATAAGGATTCAATAAATTCCGAATTGAGAAAAGGGAACCCCCTCAGTTTGGACAAATTTACGAAACTGGAATTCGATTCGTCCCGTGAGCAGTATTTGGTGAGCAGTTATAGACCATCTGAATCGGAGATAAATGCCGCGTATGATTCAACTAACGCCACTTTTTATATTCTGTACCAGAGGGGTGATTCGGTAGCGGCTTTTTGTGGAATTGACAAATGGTCATGTTATTATAAAATAGGATGTTTTTACAATAAAGAAGGCCGGCTTGTTTTTGATTCTATTCCCAATCCATTGACAATGACTCGCGGGTGGGGGTGCATATTGTGCGAAGAAATTGAAGATGATGAAGAATATTTACGTCCTATAGATCGAACGGTTTACAAACTAAATAGCGATGTATGCCCGTTGTACAAAGTCAACGGCATCCCTGCAACCAAAAACTCTTCGAACATTGTAATCCAGAATAAAAAACAACCGAAACTCAAGCTCAAAGGAATCCGGTAGCATAAGAGAAATGCCTCTGTTTTATGCTAGGGATAGGTCTGCCGTGTACGACAGATTTCTAATGAGCTAAGCTCTTCTTACTGCGGCGAAGCCGCCTTAATTTCCGCGTTCGCTCATGCTCGAAAACATGGCGACGATTTCTTCGGTGAAGTTGCTTTTGGGGAACTTGTCGGCAATGGCAAGCGCCTGTTCCAGATGGTTCTGGGCTTCGGCCTTCGCTTTTGCAAAGCTCTTCCTGGCCATTAGACGTTCCTGGATTTTTTCAGGAATGCCTTCTTCGGAGGCCTTTGCGATAAAGCTTTCCATTTCGGCTCGTTCTTCGGCGGTGCAGTCTTCAAAGTAATAGAGCAGCGGGAGCGTGATGAGCCCGTTCGAGAGGTCGGTGAATTTCGCCTTGTCCATGTTCACGGAGCCGTAGCCGTAATCGAGCAGGTCGTCGATAATTTGGAAGGCGATGCCGAAGTGTGTTCCCATCTTGGCGCATTCGTCAACCATCGGTTGGTCAAATCCGGCCATGATGCCGCCGAGGCGTGCCGCGGCGTCGATGAGCGCCGCCGTTTTTCCGTCGATGATTTCGTTATAGGCTTTGCGCGAAAGTCCCATGTCTCCGCAATGGTCGAGTTCCAGAATTTCGCCGATGATAAGCTTGTCTGCTGCATCCGAGATGATAACCGGCACGTTACGGTCTTTTTCGTCAATGACGCAGCGCATGGACTGCGAAAGTACGTAATCGCCAATCAGCACGGCGACTTGCGTTCCCCATTCGCGGTGGGCGGTCTTTTGCCCGCGGCGAACGTCCGTGCCATCGATGATATCGTCATGGACTAGGCTTGCGAGGTGCAGTAGTTCTACGGCGGCGCAGGCGTGTGCCACGCGGTTGATGTCAGGGCTTTTCATGCCGCAATTGGCGAGCAGGCAAAGGAGTGTCGAACGGATTCGTTTCCCTTTGCGGCTAAACAGTGTTGCAAGACGGTCGGAGATTCCTGCGGGGGCGTTTTTTGCCACCTGCATGATGACCGTTTCCGTCAGGTCCAGTTCACGTTTTACGAGTTCGCGGGCTTGCGATAAAACTACTTTGAAGTCGGCCTTTGTCGGACTCATTTAAACATCCAAATCGTTCAGGACTTTGTAAGCATTTGTCTCGATGAACTTGCGGCGTGGTTCCACGTCTTCGCCCATGAGCATGCTGAAAATTTGATCCGCCAGCACGCTGTCTTCGATATGGCATTGCTTGAGGAATCTCGTCTTCGGGTCCATTGTGGTCTCGTTCAACTGTTCCGGCGACATTTCGCCCAGACCTTTGAATCGGTTGATGGTCACGTTCTTGCGGTCTTCGACCTCGGCCATGACCTTGTCCTTCTCTTTCTCGTCGAACAGGTAACGTTCCTTTTGGCCGACCTTCATCTTGTACAGTGGAGGCATGGCGAGGAAGATATGCCCTTCGTCGATGAGCGGGCGCATGTAGCGGAAGAAGAACGTGAGGAGGAGCGTCTGGATGTGCGAACCGTCGACATCAGCATCGGTCATGATGATAATCTTGTCATAACGGAGCTTTTCGATTTTGAATTCCGTTCCGATGCCCGTTCCGATGGCGTTCACGAGGTTCAAGATTTCTTCGGTATCGAGAACGCGGTGCAAAGAAGCTTTTTCAACGTTCAAAATCTTGCCGCGCAACGGGAGAATCGCCTGGAATTCGCGGTTACGGCCCATCTTGGCAGAACCGCCTGCGGAGTCACCTTCCACGATGAACATTTCGCATTCCTTCGGGTCGCGGCTACTGCAGTCGGCGAGTTTGCCCGGAAGTCCGCCGCTTTCGAGAACGTTCTTGCGGCGGGCGAGCGAACGTGCGCGGTGGGCTGCTTCACGAGCCACGGCGGCGTTATAGACTTTGTCCAAGATAATCTTGACGGCGGCAGGATTTTCTTGGAAGTATTCTTCGAGCTTTGCGCCAAATGCAGAGGCTACGTAGCCCGCGATTTCGGAGTTGCCCAGTTTTCGCTTGGTCTGGCCTTCGAACTGCGGCTGGGAAACCTTGATCGCGATGACGGCGGTGAGACCTTCACGGATATCTTCCGAGGTAATGGTCGCTTCTTTCTTGCCTTTGGGCATGTCTTGCGCAAACTTGCTGATGACGCGTGTGAGGGCCGTCTTGAATCCCGTCACGTGTGTACCGCCATCGTATGTGTTTACGTTGTTGACGAAACTGAAAAAGTTTTCCTGATAACCGTCGTTGTACCACATCGCGACTTCGAGCGGGTACTGTCCGTCGGGGAGCACCAGGTGAATCGGTTCTGCAAAAAGCGGCGTGCGGTGTTCGTCGACATAGCGTACAAATTCAGAAACACCACCGGGGAAACAGAATGTGTCCGTCGCCTTGTGTTCCGGGTCGCGTTCGTCGGTCAGTGTCAAGCGCAGTCCGCTCATGAGGAACGCCAGTTCACGGAATCGTGTGGCGAGCGTGTCGTAGACATAAACGGTTTCGGAGAAAATTGTATCGTCCGGATAAAATTCAACGGTTGTTCCTGTGGTGCCGTCGGATTCTCCGATGTCGACTTGCGGACCGCAGGGGATGCCTCGGGCAAATTCCTGCCTTACGACTCTACCGTTGCGGCGGACCGTCACGATAAGCTTGTTGGAAAGTGCGTTCACGCAGCTTACGCCCACGCCATGAAGACCGGCCGAGACCTTGTACGAACTGTTGTTGAACTTGCCGCCGGCATGGAGCTTTGTCATCACGACCTGGATGGTGCCCACCTTTTCCTTGGGGTGGATGTCCGTCGGGATGCCACGACCGTTGTCGGTGACGCGGATGCCGTTCCCTGGTAAAATGGATATTTCGATATGGTTGCAGAAACCAGCTAGAGCCTCATCTACGGAGTTATCTACTACTTCCCAAACGAGGTGGTGCAAACCGCGGATATCGGTGGAACCAATGTACATTGCGGGGCGGACACGAACTGCTTCTAGACCTTCAAGAACGGTAATACTCGAACCGCTATAATCTGCTTCCGCCTTCTTAACTTCTTCTGTTTCTTCTGCCATAATTCCTCTATTAGATCCCTTATTTGGCGAATCGTATTCCTTGAATAAACGGCTTTCCCAAAAGGGAATTACACTTGTCAATAATAGCTTTTTTTTGGATGTTCAATTCGAATTTGAGCGCTGAATTAGGGACTTCTAGCACCAATATGTTTTTATCGATTTCTGTGGGTTTGACGTGGTTTACAAGTAGGGGTCCGACCACCTCTGAAAACCGCTCGGAAATAGTCTTGAAATGTAAATCTTCGGTGATGTGGTTCTTTGTGAGGACGCGCTCCAGAAGGACGCTGATGTCCTGAACTTTGTTACCCGTATAGCTCTTGTTGCTCGTGCGTTTTGTTAAAGACATTTGTACAAACTTTATGCATTAGACAAGCAGCAATTTGGATAGCGTGAACCCGCCAATCAATATGCTTGTCATGCCGGCTACGACGGTTGCCTTGGTGCTCTTGCCTACACCTTCTGCACCGCTGTGGGTAAAGAATCCGAAAAAGCAAGCGTAGCTCGAAATGAAGAATCCATAAAGGGTCGCCTTGATGAGGCCTACGACCAAGTCCCAGTTCTGGTAGAACATGCGCACGCCGTAGAAGAACACGGAGAACGAGACTTCCTTGTAAAGGTGGGCCACTTCGTAACCGCCGACAATACCGATGAAAATGCTCAAGATGGTAAGTATCGGAAGCATGATGACTGTCGCGATGAGCCTTGGTGCCAATAGGTATTTATAGGGATTGAGACCTAATACTTTGTATGCGTCTAGCTGTTCCGTGACCGCCATCGTTCCGAGTTCCGAACACATCGAGGCGCCGATACGCCCGGCAAGCACCATCGCGGTAAGGATGGGGCAGAGTTCCACCATGACGGATTTGCCGACTGCCATGCCGACAAACATCATGGGAATCATGTCGCCGAACTGGTAGGCGAGCTGCCAGGACATGATGGCTCCGGTTGCAAGCGATGCCGCGAACACCACGGGAATGCTCGTGATGCCCACGTTGTGCATTTGTTCGACTGTCGTGTGCAAATTGGTGAAGGCTCCAGGGATGTTCTTGAACAGTTCCCAGATGAACAGGATGTATCCCACAACCTTGTTCAGGAAGCGTCTTACAACCCTGCCTAGGCCTTCTGCCATTTTGTCTATGAACGAAATCAAATTGAACCGTTACTTCTTTGCCTTGGCTGCCGTTTTCTTTTTGGACTTTGGCGGCGCGCTAATCAGTTTCTTGTAGAGCTGGTTGTCGCTCAAATATTTGATGGCTTCGTTCAATTGCTTGTCGCGCTTGAGCGAGAACGCTGTGCTTACGGAATCGTTTACGAAGGCCGTCAGGAGCTCGCGCTTGATGCCGTCCATGATGTAGTCCTTGTTCGCTTCGAACTGGGCGTCGCGGTTATCTTCAAGAGCCTTGCGCATTTCGCCGATTCTCTTGACAAGCACGGAGTCGGAAATCGTCTTGGCGCTGTCGCCCATGTAGTTCTGTTCGCGAATGATGCTCTTTTCAAGCTGATCGACGCCGACGAGAGCGTTGCTCTTGACCTTCATGAAGTTCGTGTCCTTCTTGCAGAACGCCTTGAACTGCGTAAAGAGGGAATCCGGAACGACCCAGTCGGAGTTCACCTTAACGCCGGCCTTTTCGAGGCCCGGACGGATCTTCACGGCGAACTTGAAGTACATCGCCATGCGTTCCTGCACCTGGACGACCCAAGGCATCGGATCGAGTTCTACATCGACGTCCGGTGAAATTCCGCCACCGCCGAACATCATGCGGCCGTTGTTCGTATAGAACGTATCGCGTGCGACTGTGTCCTTTTTGACGGAGTCTGCTTTGGCGGTGTCTTTTTCTTCGTCTTCGATTTCTTCTTCTTGGAGACGAAGTCCCTTGATGCCGTTCTCGGGCTTGTTGATGCAGCGGCCGAAGGGCAGATAGTAGAATGCTGTCGTGAGCTTGAGGGCGTTGCCTGCGTTATCGAGCGGGAAGATTGTTTGCACGGAACCCTTGCCGAACGAAGTCTTGCCGACGATTAACGCACGGTCCCAGTCTTGCAGCGCGCCGGAAACAATTTCTGCGGCGCTGGCGGATCCTTGGTTCACTAGGACGACCATCGGGACTTCGGGCTTGACTAGCGGAGTCCTGCGGGCTGCGCTTTCTGTTTTCTGCGTGCGTCCACGGGTGCTTACGATGACGTTGCCCGGTTTGAGGAAAAGTTCGCTGATTTCAATCGCCTGGTTCAAAAGTCCGCCCGGATTGTAGCGCATGTCGAGAATGAGTTTCTTCATGCCTTGTTTCTGGAGACTCCTAAGAGCGTTTTCGACATCGCTTGTCGTCTTGTCGCTGAATGTCGCAAGCTTGATGTAGCCGATGTCCGAGGTAACCATGCCGTAGTAGGGAACGGCGTGTACGATGATTTCGGCTCGTGTGATGGTGAAGTCCATGAGATCCGGGACGCCTTCGCGTTCGATGGCGACCGTCACGTCCGTGCCGATTTTACCACGGAGCTTGTTGACCGCGTCATCCAGCGAGAGCCCCTTGGTGTCCTTGCCGTCGATTTTGCGGATGCGGTCACCGGCACGGATGCCTAGCTTGAATGCCGGCGTGCCGGAAAGCGGCGAAATCACCGTGAGGATGTTGTCGCGGAGACTGATGGTGATGCCCACGCCGCCGAACTTGCCTTCCATCGAAACTCGCAAACTTTCGTAATCCTTGGGGGCGAATACGGCCGTGTGCGGGTCCAGAATGTTTCTGATGCCGTTTATGGCGGCGTCAGTAATCTCTGTCGGGTTGACTTCTTCGACATATTTGCGGTTGACTTCAGAGAGCACCTTGTTCAGTCGTGAAACTTCGTCATAAAAATCTCCGGGAGGAGTTTTCTTGTCGGTGGCGGCATTCGCGACGCAAAGCGCGGAAAGCGTTGCTATAAATACAGTACGGAAACAAAAAGATTTGAACATCATGCGTTAAAGATACAATTTCCATTAAAAAAACACCACTATATATGGAAAAACCGGCTATGAATAGCCGGTTTTTTTTAAAGGAGAGAGTATGAAACTTGTTTGGACAATGAAAATTTAGGCTGCTTCGCAGAGAAGTCGTTCGACCTGGGCGTCGCGGAGCTTGTTCAGAGCGTTTTCCTTGAGCTGGCGCACGCGTTCCTTGGAAAGGCCTACCATCGGAGCGATTTCCTTCAAGTTCAGGTCGGAATCCATCTTGAAACCGTAATAGAGCTTGATGATTTCTTTTTCTTGGTTGGAGAGGTTCTTGTCCATGACTTTGTTGAATACCTTTGTACGATTGTTGTCTTCGGCGAGTTCATCGGTGCGGTTTTCGGCATCGGAGAGCGTGTCGCCCAAAGTCAATTCGCTGTCGTCGCCAACCGGGGTGTCGAGCGATGAAGCGGCGCTGCCCATCATCAGGATTTTCTCGATTTCGTGAGCCTTGTACTTGGAAAGACCTTCGAGCTTTTGCGTATTGATGGTGAACGTTCCTCCGATGACCTGGTGCATGTCCTTGGCATGGCGGTTGAATCTGCTCAGCATCAGTTCCTTTTCGGCGCTGATGCGGATCATGCGGCCTTTTTCGGAAAGGGCTCGGGTGATGTTTTGACGAATCCACCACACGGCGTAGCTGATAAACTTGATGTTCTGGGAACGGTCAAAACGACGTGCCGCTTCGATGAGTCCCATGTTCCCTTCGTTGATCAGCTCCATGATGTCGAGACCGCGGCCCTTGTAGAGATTGGCGATGTTTACGACGAAACGCAGATTGGCGTTGACCAACATATCCAAGGCGGCTTTATTGCCTTCGGCAGACTTCTTGAGCAATATCGTTTCCTGTTCTCTTGTGAGTAATGGATAACGGGAAATATCATTAAGATACTGCATGTAAATGTCTTTCTGATCACGATTGTTAAGGGCTTTCATGGTAACCTCCTCGTTTTTTACGTATTCAAATTTACCTCCAGTTTTAATTCCTTGTGTCATCAATACGAATGCTGCGTGCAAAAGTTAAATTGAGTTTTTGTTAAAAAAAATCGTGATTTTTGTCATGAAATTGTCATGACGGGTGCAAATTGTGATAATTGACATGTTTTTTTGACTAAATTTTTTGCTATGAAAGACAATTCTGCTATAAATAGTACAGAAAACCATAACGGTTTTATACAAAGAACGCGAAACAAACTAGCTGTTTTGCAAGAAATGGACTTTGAACGCAATGAAATGAAGGTGCGTAAACTGCTAAAAGACGAACGGGAACTCATCCAGTTCCCGATTCCGCTCTTTGTTCCAGCACTTTTTATTTGGTTGTTCATGATTGTATTCCCGCTGGTGCTGATTATGGACCCGTCGAATGAATCAAAAACTAGCGTAAATGTGAATAGCTTGATTGCTTACTACTTTCCACTACTTTGTACGTTGTTTATTTTCTTTTTAAATCAAAAGTTTCTTGTTCCATCGTTTATTTTTAAAAAACGTTATGCTATTTATTTTACGTGTAATGCCGTCCTCGTGTTTGCGGCCCTATTTTTCCGCGAGGTGACACTCTTTTGGATTGAACGTTCTCCTAACGATGGCTTTGCCTATTTTTTTGAAGATTATTGTTTCTCGTCGCTTAAGGGACATTTCGGTTATGCCACTGTTTTGATTTTTGTTATTTTGGTTGTTATTGTTTGCTTGATTTGCGTGTTTTATCAGTTGATGATTCGTCAAATTGTTCGCGCGTTTATTCTTCGTGAACAGAAACGCATGGGATTGCAATATGAGCTTGATTTTTTAAAGAACCAATTAAGCCCGCATTTTCTTTTCAATACTTTGAACAATATCTCGGCTCTAATCCAGATTGACGCGAAACGTGCAGAGAGCTCTATGAATAAACTTTCACAACTTTTACGTATGATGCTGTACCAAGTTAAGGATAAGTATATTACATTGCAAGAAGACGTGGATATTTTGCAGAAGTATGCCGACTTGGAAAAACTCCGCTTGGATGAAAACTTTGATTTTGTGTTTAATGTAAATCTTGAAAATCCGAACGTGATGATAGAACCTTTGCTGATGATGCCCTTGATGGAAAATGCAATGAAACATTGCGTGAACCCAGTCGGGAAAAGTTTTGCGCATGTGACTATCACTCAGTCCGACCAAGATGTCCATTTCCATTCTGAGAATTCCAATTTCCCAAGGAAGTCCACCCGCAAGAATGGCGGGCTTGGGCTCTCTACATTTGAAAAGCGTTTGGATTTGATATATCCGGGTGCCTACGAGTATTCCGTGAATATTGTCGATGATATATATATAAGTGATTTGGTCTTGCACCTGAAAAAAGAAAATTCATAAAAAATTAATTTACCCCTTTACATTTTGAAAATAATATTGTAGTTTATTTATCGCCTCGTTAATAACGGGACGATTTCTTTTATCGTTACTTACATTTTTCCCTACATCCTTTTCTAGATCTTTACGGCTGAACAAGCCTGTTTATTCTCAAAATCAAAATAAAGGAAATCCTATGACTAGTAGGATGTTTAAGGGTATTGCCTTGGTAAGTGCCATGCTTGCACTTGAAGGCTTTGCCGGTGAATGTAAGGGCGTCGCGCTGTATTCTGACGGTAGCGACAATGGTCAAATGCTTGAAACAGGGAGAACCTTCCCGGAACAGCCGGAATGGAGATCTAATTGGGGCTATCTGAACGGAATGGAACCGCCGTATATTCGGTTGTCCGGTATGAAAAATATGCAGGGCGACTGGAAAGGCGTACTTTCGTTCCCTATGCTGCCGAAGATTGTCGATGGCGGCGTGTTCCGTATGAAGGCGCGTGCAACGCAGAACGCTACTTTTGGCGTTTGGCTTGTACTCCCTTCTGGCGATAGTAGGGTCCATTACGTTGATCTGAACGCGAACACGACTCATGCACTTGAAATTCCGCTTTCAAGTTTTGGTGTGACGGGCGAAGTCTCGGTTTCGAATGTGGGGGTGGGACTTTTCCATGTTCCGCAATACCAATATACGACACTGTTTATCGATGATGTCGGATTCAGTTGCGTCAAGAGTTCTTCGGGAGGTTCGTCGTCGTCTGTTTCTTCATCGTCGATAGGCTCCAGTGATGGATTGCTTGGATACGAATTTTCCAATGCGGAAGCGTGGTCCGTAAACCGCGATGCTCGTTACTTGAAGTCGCAGGAGTCGAAATTTACGGCGGCATATTCCCAGCACAAGAGAGATTCTATCATTTCCAGGACCAGTGCGGATTTCCTGATGGATGAACTGGAACATCTGAAAATTGCAAGCAGCGTCGGTGCAAAGCAAATGTCAGCGAAAAAATCAAGGATGACCTGGTTTGACAATATGTATTCTGTTGTTCGTAATAGGCTCCGCGAGGACGTAGTGGCAAATCCGAAACAGCTCTATTTTGAGGCGGAGGCGATTGCTGCAGAATCGGACTATACGGTGGTACCCTTGCTTGTTGCGGATTTGGATTATGTTTATAGCGCTTGTGCGGACACGTCGTGTGCTTCGAAACGGATTATCAATGCCCATCTGCTTACGGCGGGGCTTCCGACATCGTTTGTGAGGGGCTCCAAGATGACTCTTATACTGGACCCCTATTTTATCGTGACAAAACAAAGGGATTTGCCAACCATTTCTGTTTGTTATTCAGGGACCTGTTCCGCATTATCTCCGAAAGGGCGACTTGATTTGGAATTTTCTTCGACGGGAACGCAGAAAATTGTCGTCAAGATGAAAAAAAACGGGAAAGACGTTGAACAGAATCTTTTTGTGGAGGTGAAATAGTATGCGATACTTGTATTTTTTCATTGCGGCATTGCTTTCGACGAATGTCTTGGCTACCCAAGCAGACTTTTCGTTTTATGTCGATAATTCGCAAAATAAGTTGTGCATGCAGAATGGCAACTCGCTTGCCACTGCCAACAGTGTCGATGCTCTCGGCAAGGCTTGTGCTGCGGGCGTAAATTCCGTGCGGATTCGCATTATGGATGCCCCTCAAGACGGTAGTTCCCCGACAGGCATTTATTTGGAACGCCCGTTCTTCGTTATCGATGGAATCAATTTGGACCCTGACGAAAAGAGGACTCTTTCAGATTTGGAAGGGGACTTGCAACAGATCGGTTTCCCGGGCATCCTTAAGAGTCTTGGATATACGCTGGTCTTGGTGCAGTTTGTGGAAACAGTCCGGACAACGCTGCAGGAAAACTCCGATGTTTTTAGCAGGCTTTTGACGTTCCTTAGCAACAATAAACTTATTCCTTTCCCGGGGGCGTCAGATGACGGCTTTGTCATCATGGGTATAAGTCAAGGCGGCGTTATCGGGCGTTACGGTGCTTATCTGTACGATAGCCACCGCAACGGGGCTTATTCTCCTATTCGGCTTTTCTCGTCTCTAGATTCGCCTCATCAGGGGGCGGTGATGCCGATGGGCCTTTTTAATACAGTTGCTTTTTGGAGCCGTGCGGGAGGGTCTTCTGCTGCGGAAATGTTCAAGGACATTTTGCTAAGTCCTGGGGCTGCCGATCTGTTAGTCTATGAAAATAAGTGCAACGGCAATACCTGTACGTCCGATGTGAATACATCAGGGAGGTTCCTTTATACGGATTACCGCAACGCTGCTGAATATAAGGGCTTTCCGACGGTTCTTTTGTCCCAAGGTCAGCTGAAAGGCCAAGATCCCGTCCATAGTAACGATTACTACCATTTGGAACGTCATGCGGAAAAAGGCCCTTTGACGCTTGGTTCTGCGGTAAGCAGAATGCATTATTCCGACAACAATGGTACTGTGGCGCGCAACCGTAAAAAAGAGACGACGGACGATCCCGTACTGGAAGATTATAAAGGAACATCGAAGTATGACTTTATACAAGGCTCTACTTACCCGTTTGCAAAGACCATCTACGAATCCCTCCGCCAAGGTTTTTTAGATGCAATTCCAGACAATATGGAAAAGTCCATCTTGTTTTTTGATCTCAGCATCAATACGTCCTGGGGCGCCGATGAGTTGACGCAAGACCGCAGTACGTTTATTCCAACGGCAAGTGCCATGGACATGAAATGTGGTAGCGATTTGGCAATTCGCAAGGATTGCGGCTTTTCACAGTCCTCTACGGGATTCCCATTTGAAAATCCGGGGGCAAGGAGCACAGCCACGGCGACCTTTGCGGTGGATCCGACGCACCCGCGTTATAATGAGGCTATTAGCGGCCGCCATGTCGAAATGCCTTTTAAAGATGGAGCTTTGGATGCGGTTGTCCAAAGCGGCATGCAGGTGGATTTGTGGCGGATTTTGTGCGAAGTGGCCAAGTATGACTATGATTCAAAAACGGGCCTGTTCAGAAATCCGAAGTTGACGGGATATTTCTCTCCGAATACGCAATGTATGGACATGAGCAAGATGCCGGATATTATCCGCAATGCGGGTGTTGTTCAGGAAACTCCTTTTGCTTATGCACGTTATGAGTATAACAAGGATGCTTCGGAACGGGACGCTTTTGTAAAATTCAATTCCCCCGCCGGGTGGAAAAAGGTGGCGCTTTGGGATCATGGCGGAAATATCCAGGCGAATACGTCCTTTGAAATTGATGTCAAGGTCGAAAATCCGAGAGGTAACTGGATGAAGGCCGAATTACTCGTTTGTCGGTTGAAGAGCTGCACTGGATATTTGCAGATGAACGAAATCTCAGTCCCGGTAGATGGAAAAATGCATACGTTGCGTTGGCAAATGCCTGCAAATGAAGGAGCCCTGAATGGGCTACGTTGGTTCCGTTTGGTAATCAATTCGGATGGTGCGGAGGTGACTCTTTCGAACCCTCATATGGTCATGAACACGCGTGGCGATGCGGTACTTCCGCCAAAGATTGCTTCTCCAAGTATTTATCCGAGCCAGTATAGTTATTATCCATGGGATTCCTATGTTCACTTGAATTCTTATGTTGATGGTCTTGGCGATGGCCTTGAAATCAAGTATGACAGAACTCGCCGCGGTATGTATATCGAAATAGGCAAGATGGTTTCCATGGATGATTACAAGAATCTTGTTGTCGATTACTGGCCGGGAACTTGTCAATATACGTTGGCGTATTTTGACTCGAAAAAGCTGACGGATGCAAATCTTGCAAACGGTAGTTTGCAAAATGGTTTTGTACGTAAAATTTTACCTTTGGATGAAATCATCGACCAAAACGTAACGCCACAGGGCTCGAAATCCGCTCATCGCTTGAATTTGCAGTCGGTAGCTGCAAATGAACGCTGTATCATAAAGTCGATAACTCTGAAATAGTGCCCTATTGCTCTGGTAAACGGATTATGGTATATTGTAAGTAAAATTAAGAAGGAGATGAAAATGAAATCCTCAATTCTTTTCTGTATGCTGTCTGTTGCCGCATTGAGCTTGTGTGGCTGCTTGAATCCGCACTTGAGTTCGATGGGTGCATCGCAGATGATTGTCGCCCACCAGCCGCGGCTTGCCGTTAATGGCGATTCGTCTTCGGTGACTGTGGCTGTTGACGCTTTTGGCGGCGCCAAGATGACGGGCCGAAATGTCAAGGACGGCTTTTCTGCAGGAGCGACGGCGGTTCTGAATTACAGACCGTTTGGGTTCTCCTCGCCGTTGTACTTAGAAACAGCTTTTGGCGGCAAGGGCGGAAAAGCTTCGTTCGATTGCTCGGAAGCGGGCAAGTGCAATGATTTCTATAATGCGTGGCTTGAAGGCCCGTCTGGAAAGGAAAAGTATTCGTTCTGGAGCTTGCAGGAACGCATTGCTGTCGGAGCGGACTTTGACGTTGGCCCTGTAATCTTGGGGCTTGGTGCCGGCATCCAGATTTTTGAGGGCGGTGGCGATTACGACGACATGCGCGATTATTTGGGGGTGGTCCATGCGGAAAATGACGACGAAGGGTATGGCGTAAAAGTCTATTCTTCGGCTCGGATTGGCGCAAGGATTGGTTCTTATGGCGTAATTGCGTTCGAAACCGATGTCATGTGGCTCAAGACGGTGAATGTCGGCTTTATGCTGAACTATTTCCATCCGTCTGGATTCCATGGGGGCGTTTTTGGCGCAGAAAAGGTCGGTTACGGCGTGAACTTTGGCAAGACGTTTAGCTTTTAGTTGAACTTTTACGTTTCCTTGAATGACCAAGGGCTTCGGGCGAATGCTCGAAGTCCTTTTCGGCTTTAATGACATGGTTTTTAAAAGAAATACCTTGATTTTCGTGCTTGGATAGTGTATATTCTCAAGAAGTGTAATGTGTGACTTTGGGGGAGTGGGTATGAACGCATTGTTTAGGGTACTATTATTTCTGGTCGCTTTTAGCCACGTCTGTATTGCAGCAGAACTAAGACGTGCAGAAATTTACGTGGATGAAGATCTTTATAAAGATAGCGAGGTGCTTGCGGCGATAAAAAAATATGCGGGCGCTGTCGAAAAGAATTTCAGTTTCAAGATTGATGTCAAGTCGTTTCCGGTAGCGTTTGTGCTGGATTCCTCGACACTTGATGGTGATAATCCAAGTTTTAAGGTGAAAACGCCTGCTGCCGAACTGAAAGCGGCGATTAAGAAATCGTGGGAAGACAAGAGCAAGGAACCGTTGGCGGGCGTAATTCTTATGGGCAACTTGCCTTTTGCCGAAATGGAGTATTTCGTCAAGAAGTCCGACGGGAAATTTGCATACCCGGAGGATGCTGGCCCTTATACGAATTACCAGCGTTGGGTCGCCGATTTCTATTTCATGGATTTGGACGGAGAATGGAGAGACGAAATTACAGGTATCAATTGCGAAAATCGAGGAAAGTGCGACAGTTTGGTACGAGCCGCTAATGGAATTCTAGACGCCCATTACAGTAAAAATGGTGAACTGGGGTCTGACGATTTCGAAATTTGGGTATCCCGCGTGAATCCGTATGGAGAAGCTCGCGAACATACAGCTGCGAAATGGAAAAAACAACTCCATAACTATGATACGGAATATTTCCCTAAGGTGAAGGAATTCATGTTGCGGTGGCTTAACAAGGCGTACGACCAGCAAGTGAAAACATCTCGCCCGGACAAGGCTTTATATACCTATTCTTCAAAGACCGATATAAAGGCAAGCGATTTTTCTATGGTGAACTACATCGAGAATCTGTCGAATATGTTCAACGAAGTTGACGTGATGTGGGAGGCCAACAATCGAAAATACCTGGATTTCATAACGAAGGACTATGATTGGGTTTTCCATATAGGCCATGCCATGGAAACGTATTTTGAAAGCGGTGTCAAGATTGAAGATTTCGATACACTTGTCCATGTGAATGCCCGTGTGTTTGATTTGTATTCCTGTAGCGCTGCACGAACAGTCGTTTTCGAAGGGAATGCTTATGACCGCAATATCGCCCTTGCGCATATTTTCAGGACGGCGGGTGGTGGCGTGACGGTGATTGGCAATACAAAGACGGGCGGCGGCTATCAGGACAACGACTATTTCTACAAGCAGTTGAAAACGAATATGCTGGGTGACGCTTATCTCCAGTGGGTCAATCACAGGACTCAGGTATTCGAGGCTTCCAAGCATACGAAAGATGTCTATGAATGGTTTTATCCGTACGGATTCTTTGGAGACCCGTTCATCAAGTTGAATGTCGATAGGGAAAAAGTGAAAGGAGATGAAATTCCGAAGGATGTCGCTTTGCATGCTTTTAAAGACTTCAACATTAGCGGAAAGTGCTATGACAAGTCGCAGGGGGCTAACGGAAGATGCAATGTGGTTTGCGGCTCAACGGCGAAAAATTATTGTGCGGGAGTTCATGGGAGTGCTGAAATAGGCTCTATTTACGCCAAGGGCGGACTGGTGTTGAATGGAAGCGTCACTGCCGCAAACGCTACGATATATAGCACGTTTGAAAATGCAAATGTCAATATCAATGCCAATGCGGAGTACAATTATATCGCCTACAAAAATTCAAAAAAGTGGAATGATGCGCTTGATGTAAAGGATCCTCTGCCCGAGTTTCCGTCGAGTGGCTGCAAGGACGTGACCGTTGATGCGGAATATACCCCTGTTGGCGGGTCGTGCATCAAGAATCTGACTGTAAAATCTTCTGGGACGTTGATTATCCCGGAGGGTGAATTTTTTGTCGAGAGCGTCAAGATGGCGCCGGGTTCAAAGTACAAGTTTGCTAAACCGGGCTATTATTCTGCTATGCATGTCAAGAAAGGTTTTGCCTGGGACGCTTCGCCGGCAAGTGCTGTTTCGGATAGCGCAGAATGGGCGAAGGGATTTAAGTTATTTGTGCATGACGATTCGATTGCGGTTGATATTGACAGTGTGTTTTATGGCTCTGTGTATGCGCCGAATACGATGGTGAACGTTCGCGGCAAGGCGTTTGGCTCGTTTGTCGGGAATGGCGTGGCGGTCCATGACAAGTCGGTCGCCTATTATGTTCCGTTTGCTCCTGTTGATGGGAATTCGGGACAAACAGTGAAAATTTTTGCGGATAAACGTCTTGTCGCGTCGAACAGTCGTGCCTATGTTGGAAGAGTTCATGATGGCGTGATTGAGTTTGTGGTTCCGGCTGCAGGGCTGTACAAAATTTCTGTGATGAATGCACTTGGGCAGAAGGTCGCTGCATTTAACGTGAATGCAACGGTGGGGCGTAATGCTGTGGAGTGGACGCCTGCGAGGAATGCACACGGACGTTATGTTGTGCGGGTCTCTAATTAAGATTAATGATGACGTTATCAAAAAAGCCTCGGACTTGAGTCCGAGGCGAATTTTTAAGCTTCAGAAAAACTGGGCTGAAAATTACTTGCTGAGGGTCTGAACCTGCACGTCCCAGCTCTGGTTGCCGAGAGCGATACGGTAGGTGCTTGCGGCACCGGCCTTCATGTTCTTGGTATCGACAGCAGGAGCGGCGTTCGGGTCCTTCTTCGGCACGCCAATGTGGCGGTTGCCCTTGAGGAATTCGATACCCTTGTTGCCAGCCTTCGTCTGGAGACAGCCCGTGATGAAGATGGTTTCGTCGTTGACCGGGAGACCATTTTCTTCGAGGAGCTTCTTTGCAGCCGGAATGCCCGGCGGAAGGATTTCTTCTGCGCACTGGACGCCCGGATAGGCTTCCTTGAACGGCTTCATGTTGAACTGGTCGGCTGCGATCTTCACGAGTTCCGGATCC
>Ga0310696_10000831_pt1 | contig 45858 bp, 84 predicted proteins | sample AusTroGonzalo_MG_4_FD_203885 | JGI IMG/M metagenome (GOLD analysis project Ga0310696, IMG submission 203885) | Bovine rumen microbial communities from tropical cattle in Woodstock, Queensland, Australia - Gonzalo_02 (v2) (version 2) | ecosystem: Host-associated > Mammals > Digestive system >... | reverse complement strand
TATTGAATCATTCTAACGCTTCCTGGACATTGTTAGTTTCAAAATCATAATTGCCATCTTCTGGTCTATAAAAATCTGTATCTCCAAATACGCAAACACAACTCACTTGTAAATGATCATCTTCAGGAGTTACTTTCATATATAGAGTATAATCAGTAGTAAAACCATCAGAATCATAAACCATCTTATGTTTTAATTCTCTATAGAAGCAACCATCATCTGCTTGATAGAATTCTTCATCTTCATTTAACATTTCTTCAGTGAGAGATTCACTATAAGATCTTCTTTCCCATTCATATTCTTTATTGAAGTCTTTTGTAAACCAATCAATAACAACTTCTGAATACTTATTAAGATCTCTTGGGCTTCTAATCTTTCTCATATCAATATGGAAGGTGTTATAGCTCTCATAGCCATTTTCATCAATTATACTGATATATAAATCAGTAGGAGTTTCCATGTAAACTCCAGCTACATCATATTTTTTACCAAAATCTGAAGCAAGTCTGTCTGCTATATCATAAGCAAATTCATTTATTTCTTCTCTAGTAAAAAACATATCATCTTCTATATCAAAAGCACCACCATAAGAAGCTTCGTTTATTGATTCTTCCATTTTTGGTTTTATAAACATATCCTCAAATCTATCAAAAACATCATAGATATCAATATCATACTTATTACTTATTTTTTCAGCAGCCTTATTAGCAACGGAATCAGATAATCCACCTAATCAGTTATTACCTTTTATCCATTTAAGTCCCATCTCTATACTGATATCTTTTTCAATCCCATCTGGCATAGATTTAATTTTATTTTCTAATTCTGCATAATCTTCTTTATTTGATTTTATTATATCCAACTTTGATGCTTCATTAAGGGATTCTTCCATAGAAAATTTTTCTTTAACTTTATCAATTATGTCCTCTATATCTTCCATAGAGTACTGTTCATTTTCACTTGCATATTCATCAAGAAGATCACAGATGTATTCACCAACTTCAGTGTTAGGATCAGGATCAAATCCTTCTGATTGGATAAATGATACAGCATCATCATATCCGTATAAATAATCGTCTTCTAAAGAATCATCCTCTTCAAACGAAGTTTCTTCATCCCAGTATTCATGATACTCATCATCAAAATCTGGATCAGATAATATGTCCCAAACGTAGCCTTCAGCTTCTTCTTTTGAAAGTCCAAACTCATCAGCTACTTCTTCTACTTTACCATTATAATCATTGTATCCACCAATAGAAATAAGAAGATCTTTTATATCATCTTTTAGATCTTCATTTACTAATTCTTTTGGAGTATCTTCAATCATATCAAACTTCTTTAGTTCATCTGTATTAAGAATACCATCAAGTTTAACAAATGTACCTAATGTTCCTTTACTATTCTTTCCATCTTTAATATCAAGTACATTTAGATCTTTTGGAATGCTTCCTGGTTGAACTCCATGAGTAGTGAAATACCACCAACCTCTTTCTTCTTTTGGAACGTTGTCTGAATATCTTGCTTCATCCAGCTCTTCTTCATCATCGTCCTCTTCGTCCCATTCATCTTCGTCTTCATCTTCATCGCGGTATTCAAGAGTCCAATTCCAAACATAATTTTCAGCAGTATCTTTATCAAGATCAAAATCTTCTGCTACATCTTCTACCATCTGATTATAGTCAGTATGTCCATCAAATTCATCTAAATATTCGAAGATTTCTTTTTCTAATGATTCATCGTATTTTTCATTGAGAGATTCCCCAAGATTAGTAGTATGATTGGCTATATATTTTGCCTCTTTATAAGAATAACCTGCATCCATAAGTTCATCTATAATAGATTGTTTACTATATCTTGGAGCCATATTATCATATCTATGAATTTCAAATTGAATATCTTTTCTATCACTTAATTTTTCATTTAATGATTCTTTGTAAAAACTATCTTTCATATTATAACTATCTATCTCATCTTCAATTTCATAAACATCTTTGATGCCTTCTTGATTATAGAGATAGTTAGCATACTCTATATCTTTATCTGTAGCCCCTCATTCTTTTAATTCTTTCATAAAAGACTTTGGTAAAGATTCATTTAATGATTCATCAGTAAAATCTTCTTTCAAAAGACTATCATTATGGTATCCAATAAGAGAATCAATATTTCTATCTATGTACCACATAACATCTTTGGCTTTCTGTCTCAAGCACTGGACATTATCTTCGTCCTCAATTACAATTACATATGTATCTGAAAAAGCAAGCCTTCCTTTTATATGATGTGACATACATAGATTGTTTAACTTATCTATATCCCTCTTAAAACTACTATTATTGGTATCTAGTTTAACTCTTATAGCAGCCCTATGAAATTCTTCATTTAATGATTCATCTAATTCAGATTCAACTGCATCATAAACTGCATAGGCAAGTTCTGCTTCATCAAGATCTAAAGGATTATGAATGACATATTTTTTACCTTCACTTGTAGTGAAAATCATCATATCATCGTCTATCCAAAAAGACTCAAGTTCGAGATCAAAATCATCTAAAAGCTCTTGTCTTACAATAGATTTTTCAGAAAATGATTCTTTTAATCCTTCTTTATACCCATTAGCAAACATTGCTTTCCTTTGCGCATCTGCTTCTTTCTTTGTTTTGAATTTACCGTGAGTTCCTTCTTTACCTTTGTTTACTCATTTACTACCTTGTTTTACGGTATCTTCAGTTAGTCTATTAACTTTTCTAATACTAGTTCCATAATTCACACCAGCCCCATGATAAGATGGTCTTATTTGAGGCAGCGTAAAATAATCCCCTACATTTAAATGTCTTCTTTCTAAAAACTTTTTTATAAGTTGATTTCGTATAGCAGAATCTTTTTTCGCATCCTTAGGCAAAGCGTCGTATATCAGATATTTAAGAGGTATTTCAGACCCAATTTCTAACAAAGGTTCTACATCTATGCTGGTTAATTTTATTAATTTACCATACAATGTGCCATTTTTATCTATTATTTTCCAAACATTATTCTGTTTAACTGTATCTTCTTTGAGAGATTCGTCCTCAATGATCGTATGTTGATCAATAAATCTGTTTATACTTTCCTTAACTCCTGCTGCTGTAGAATTATTTTCAGGGTATATATTATCTATTTGCCTGACTATATCTTTAAGATCTAGTAATCTACTAGATAATTCTTGTTTAATATTAGCGTCTTTATCCTTTAAGTATCTTGCATATAATAAACCAATATACTCAAATTTATCCTGTAAATTGAACTTGATTTGTATGTCAGAAGCAACTGATTCATTTATATTTTTTCTTACCTTAAATTTCATGTTTTCTCCAAATAAACTTAACTGCTCCCCATCATCTTTTGAATGGTCTTCTACACATTCTATAGATAATATTCTATAAATATCTTTATTCTGTTTCTTTAAAATAAAAGCTGCCTGCTTTGGTGAATAAGCATCTACAAAAGTTCTTGTAGTAGAATCATATTTTCTACTAACGTATGTTATTTCATATTCATTCTTCTTTTGTGCTTCTTCAAGACTTTCTGCACAACCTTCAGCAGGTCCACTTGGGGTACCAACTGGAGCATCTCCAATGTCTGTTAGATGATTAAATTCATCTGCATTTAACTTTGGATCTCCTGGGCTTAAACTATAGAAATAACCCATAGATCCTTTTTTCTTTTTCTTGAACTTCATTATATTTACCTTTAACTATAAGATTGTTATTATAATAATTTTAGCAATTTTTATGCTAAATACATCTCTAATTATTTTATTTTAAAAGCTCATCTATGTATAAACCTTCGCCACTAAATTTCTTTCTTGCTCTTATAGCTTTGTTTAGTGAGGTATTACTTTCAACACTACTTTGTATTGAATATGAATCCTTTTCGGACTTACATAAGTAAAGATGATCTACAATTTCTAAATGACTTAAAGTAGTATTCTTCTTAAATACAAATTGCCTACCAAGATAAGTTGCTGATAAAGCATATAAGCACTGCTTATCTGTTATCTCACCATCAATAAAAGCATCAATAAGCTCAAATATTCTATTATCAGCAATAGGAGCTACAACATAATCTGCAGCATCAACTTTACTAACGATACTCTTTATTCTTTCATTATCTTTATATTGATTTAATTGTTCTCTATAGTATGCTACAGCAAGCATTCAATCAACATCTACTTTAAAGGGACAAGGTTTTAATCCGTTGGGGGTAAATGCTACAATGTACATTGATGAATCTGGTTCTTCGGCAACAAACATTCCTGCTTGTTTTAGCATAGTTCCGCAGTAGAAACCATTACCAAAATCGTTACTTTCTCCTGAAACGTCTAATCTAATATCCCCTCTTATTCCTGATCTAGAACCATGGCATAAGAATAATACACCTTCTTCATCCAAATCTTTATATTCTTGTCACTTGATATCATTTATCCTAATATTGTTACCCCAGGCATATTCATATACTTCTTCAATATTGGAAGTATCAATAAAGTCAGATAAATCATCAATAGATGTATGAGTAAGCTCTGATATTAGTTCAAGATCACTTTTTAAATCATATTCTACATCTTCATGTAAATTAAACTTCATTTACTGTTTCCTTAATATAAATAAAGGAGGTATAAAAGTATACCTCCTTAGTTGTTACAGATCCAAAATGACTACATTCTTGTTCTTTTTACGAAGTCTAGCTTCTGCTTCCTTTGACTTCTTCTTTCTCTTTTGAGATGGACTCAAGTAATATTCTCTCTTCTTGAGTTCCTGAAGAATACCATCTTCCTGTACTCTCCTCTTAAATCTCTTCATGAGCTGTTCGAACGATTCATTCTCTTTTCTAACAACTACTGCCAATTAAACATCACTTCCTTTCTTGGCAATTTTATCTTTATAAAACAGACCGTCTATAGTCTTGTTCCCATTCATTATGTATTTCCTCGATGGATGGACTATCCAAATATTCTTCAATCTCATCTTGGAAATATTCTTGAATCATATCATCTAAGTCATCTTGATTAAAATATTTAACTCTTTCAGCATCGTTCGCTATATCATAATAATCCATTTCAAACATGCATCTAACTACTGTACCGAAGTCTTTATCAATCTCTTTCTTATCCTCGTCTGAAAGTAATGGGTATAATTCATTAACCCAAAATTCTCTTGCTTGTTCAATGGTTTTAGTTTCTCTTAACCATCTTTCAATTACTTCAGAGTCTAAAAGATTTAAGTCTGATTGAGTTACTTTTTGTTCCTCGTCTTCTCAATATTCTAATAATCTAAATTTCATTTCGTTTATTGTACCTTTTTCATAGTGTTAACTTTTATATATAATATAGCATCTTTTTATTCTTTTATTATGATTTTATAAGAAATTATAAGCAAAAAATATGTTGTCATGCTTACAATATGGACAAACAAGTACCCTATCTTTTACATCTTTCATCTGGAATTCAAATTCTTTTCCGCATCTTTCACAACGTTCTGTATACACCTTCTTATTACTTTTATTCATGTTATATGAAATCAGATTTGCATCGATTCTTGATATAGGTGTATAAGATTTTGAGCCCATTTTAATCCTCCTTGTATTCTTTGCAAAACTTTACGAAATCATTCCACATTCCTATTGAATGTATAAATTCTTTTGAAGGTAGTCCTGAATCTTTTCTTTCTTTATCAAGATTATACTTCTTTCCCTTTTTCTTTTTGATGATTTCGTCAAATTCTTTAATTACTTTTCTACCGAACTGCATCTTTTCTGTTTGTGATAGATGTTCAGTAATTTCAGAATATTTTCTAAGGTCGTCTAATGGGATTGTGTACGAAGCCTTACTATCTTTTTCAAGATTTCTTTTTGAAAACGGACTAATTCCTTTTCCTATCGTTTTCGGTTTCACGATAGTAGCAACTTTTTTCATATATTTATCATCAAAGTATATTAAGACTTCGCTACTTGTTTCCTCATAATCATAAACCTCAATACCTTTTTCATCAAATTCTTTTCTGACATTTCTGCCTGTTGTTATTTTATCAGTGTACCAACAAAGATAGTAAGGTCTATATGTATGTTTGATAATCCCTCTAGAACAAGGTATGTATAAATCATCAAATGATTCATCTATACCACCTTTTTCATTTTTTGGAAAATCGTTTACTGTTGTATCCAAATAAGGAAGTACTCTATAAGTACCTACATACTTTTCGAGATATCTAAACATTGGATTCTTTATACTCACGGTATACCTCTAACCAATCATATAATTCGTCAAGAGTTGAAAGCGGATACTTCTTGCCTTGGAATTCAATGTGCGGATCATCAATAGTACCTCTTTCACATTCATATAAGAAATATGAAATATCAGAATCAAATTTAACATTCAAAAAGGGTTCAAACATATCTCGTAACATATCCAAATATGCTATCTGTATCTCTGCAACAGGATCTGATTCCCAAACACTTATTCCAAGCTTATCAAGACTATCAATCCAGTCTTCAAAATTCATAAGTGTTTGCATATAAGTTTTAAATTTCTCTCTAGTCATTTTGTCCCTCCGGGCTACTGTATTCTTCCTTTACGAACTTATAAATAGTATTTGATGTTTCTAGAATTATATCACTCCCATCATATTCAATTTTTTCTACTGCGGTGGTTTTCATTCTATGCCAGGGAACAAGTGGATCGTCTGGAATATATATACAGAAATAGGCTTCTTTCCCTTCTATCAAGCAGATTGGTACTCCAATCTTATTATTAGCTATATCACGATGAAGTTCATTTTTAGTTTTCTTTTTGAGAACCTTCACTCTATAAAAGGTATTTTCATATTTCATTATGCCCACCTACCTTTGATACTAAATATGTTTTCAATATTGATTCTATACATATCGGTACTCTTTTTACCAAAGTAGGAATCAATAAGTAATCCAGATTCTTTGATCTGATCTAAAGGATAGATAAACCAGCTGTCATCTGCCGGCATATACACCTCATACAAACATTTTGTATGAGATCTTTTAAAAGGGAATACGCTAAGGTAATACTTTTCTGTGTTTGTGTTATAAGTAATAGCATTTTTAACAACACTTACAAAGTTACTTTTCCGGTCAGAAGGAGTATATTCCCTCTCTTTTACGGACTTGATATTTCCGTAGTTAATCTTGAATCTAACTGTGGTATTAACAGTCTTCCTAACCTTATACCCTTCTTTTTTAAATTCCGATTTTACTGGGCATTCTACTGTGTAGATCAGGTTTGTAAAAACTCCAGCTTTCACATCCTCCAAAAGATCCTTTACTAAATTCAGTTCCATAAGAATACCTCCATACATTCTTACTATTATTTATTACAATATTATTATAGTATAAAAACCTTGAAAAACCAACTAAAAATAAAAATAGCAGGGTAGTTACTTACCCTGCTATTGTATGGAGGCCTAGCGTGTGGCTACGCTACGAGGTTTTTGTAAAGTGTGTCTACGAAGGGGTGACCTCCCATGATCCTTCCCCAGTTGTTCTCCTGATACTTTTCCGTCATCCGAGCCGGCGCCATGTGAGCTACCATATCAGTTGCTGCATTGATAACTCCCCATACCGTACCCTTATACTGACTGATATCCGGCATATCGTAGCAGGTGAACAGATTTGCCTTCATCTGATTGATGTTATCAATCTTTCTCTGGGTATCCTTCTCCGGGTCTACCGGGAACATTGCATCGAATATTGCTTCCAGCTCCACATCAGTAACCTTCATCTCCGAAAGTCTCTGAGCCTCGCTAGTAAGACCGTCCATGTACATCTTAGCAAATCCGAGGGTTTCCTTTGCTTCTTCCAGCTTAGACTCCATACTACCCATGTGCTTTGTGGACCAGCTTCTCTTTGCCTGGCTAATCGCGAGGTTCAACGTGTTGTTGCAAACAACTCGGATCGGAGTGAAAAAGACCTTTACGCTTCCAGTTCCATCATGCGTATTAGTAAAGCAGAGATAAGGATCAAACACGTCGTCCAGAATCTTCTGCTCAGGCATCTTAGCCAGAAGCCAAACTGTCTTACCATTCCGGAGAGAACCAGCAGTATCATATACTACTTCCTCTTCGAGAAGATTATCAGTGAATTCAAATGCCTCCGAGTTCTGAACGACCTGATACTTGTCAGTTACGATTCCGAGAATCGAGTTATCAGTGCTTCTAGTGTTAGCCTTATACTTCGGGATCTCCTTACCAAAAGCGTCGTAGATGGGTCTCTGGTCTACGGTCCAATCCAGACCTGCTCTGATAATTGCTTCACCACTAGTGATAGCTTCATCCACCTTCTCACCGAGTCCATGCCACGGAACTTCTCTGACATAAAACATACTTTCTACAAGAGCTGCCATATTATTTACCTCCATTAGAATAAATAAGAATTAATTTTTACAATTATATTCTAATATAGAAACTGTTATTTTCCAACTAATCTCCTAAAAGAATATTATATTTTCTGTAAATAATTTCTACGACCTCGCTCCATGTATACCTAGGTTCTTCTGAGTAGTTAGGAACGTGATTTTCCATGTCTTTCGTATATTTTTCTTCTCGTAACATTCTACAAAGTTTCTGGTAGTTAACCTTGTAGTGTTTAGCAATCTGAGAAATGTTCTTACACGAATCCACTTTGTTCTTATACCTACTTGCAGTAGCAATAGAAACATCACACTTCTTTGCTGCCTCAGTGGCAGTCATTCCATTCTTAACTGCAACAATGATATTCATCTTCATAGAATCATCAAAACTTCTCTTCATTGAGTACCTCCATTATTTACTACATCTTTTTATATATCCAGTGTATAAAAGAAATTCAAATGACCTATCTTCAAAGTACTTACTTTTATACCCTTCATGAACTACACATACAGTACCTTTTGGTTCTTGTGTTATATATACCTCAACAGGATATTCGGTATAATCATATATACTTGTTTCTTGAGGCATCATAGGAACAACATATTTTATAGACGTGTCAAACCATATTGGATCTAATCTGTTCTTCGTTTTCGATACACTCAAAACCAATCAGCTCCTTGAAATCTGTAACTTTATTACCTTTAATAAATACAGAATAAACGAAGTTAAAAACTTCTATAGGATCATCTTCATTCACAAAATACTTAGTTAAAACCTCCTCTACTTTGATATGACCCTTCTTGTCCTTATAAGAAATAACGTTAATACAACCAGAACCAAACAAATCTCTACCTCCATTCAAGAGTCATCTCAAGACATTGAAGAGCTAACTTCTTATATAGTTCTCCATAGAAATAATAGGACACCATATCTTTATTTTGAATTGATTTAAAGATTCCATACTCTATTGCTAGAGTCTTCATTTTAAGTTCTTCGATATCTTGTACCCACATATTATCTACCTCATGTATATTATATAATTAGTAAGTACATATATCAACTTATTTTTCCTCTTTGTTTAAATCTTTTATAGAAGAATACCCTCTTGGAACTTTCTTTTGTAATTCTTTCGGCCTTAGATGATAATACCCATATTCACTGTTTATAAATAGTGGTTCAAAACCGGGATACCGTTCATGAAAAATACCTGGTGTTATATCATCTTGAATATGAACTTCATACGGATTATCAAATACTTCGTCTTGTATTAGAAGATACGGTACAGCTACAATCATATCCTTACATCTTGATTTAGCATACTCTAATACCTTTTGAGCTTTTTCAATTTCCATATGTTCAATTACATCACCAAATATAATCAAATCATAATGGTCGTATTCAAAATCTGCAATATCATTACAGTATACATTATCGTAAAGAGCCTTTAAATGATTATTGATGATATTTGGCTCAAAAATTTCAACAGCATCTATTTGTCTGAAATGTCTTTCTAATAACCATGCATACATTCCATCACAAGCACCAACATCAAGACAAGTATCTCCATTAGGAAAATTCTCTTTAACCCAATTGATTATATTTTCTTTGTTTGTATAAAATGATGACATTATTGTTTTCCCTCATAAAGATTCTTTTTACCATCGTACCAACTTAACCAGATTATTTTTCCACACTTTTTACATTCAAAACAATCTCCACCCCGTAAATCAGAAGTTACATATCTGAGGGTACCACCACATTTACATACACCATTATTAAATTCTTTCTTTTCAATAAAGTGCATGATAATACTGATTACAGTAAACAACAATATTGCCACCAGTATAGTTAATAAAACTAACTCCATTCTAGTATAACCCCTCACTATTAAGTATTCTTTGGTCTAAGTCTTTAACGCTCTTTTTAAGAGTCGCTCTTACTCTATTAATTGCTTCGCTAATATTTGATCTGGTAGTACCAAATATCTTTGCTACCTCTGTTTGATTACCCATATTAAGATAAGTTAAGAATATATCTAATTGATGTTTAGTTATACCGTCTTTCTTTTTGATATCTTCCACAAACTTATTAAAAAAATCATTATCTTCAAACTCAGAAATATTTACATCTGTTCTGCCTAATATTTCTTCCCAGGTTAGTACTTCTCCACCATCAAACTTAACAGCAATATCACTAAGGCTTATATTTAACCTCTCCATTGTCTTATTAATGGTTTTATCTGCCGTATATATACTTAATCTTTTACTACTTAAGATAGCCCGAAAAAAAGCAGCAATAGTCCCTCTAGAAGGATCAAAAAGATGAATATGCTTGCAGATGGCATAAAGATAATCTTGCCTCCTATCCTCATCGTAAATACCAAGTTGGTTAAACCACCAATAGACAAAATCTAGATTATCCTCTATTAATTTTTTCTGTTGTTCTGTTAATGGAAGTCTTTCAATCTCTCTCATTACCAACACTTGACTCTTTCGTGAAGAGTCTCAATCCCATCATACTCATCAATAACATAGTCGAGTCCATCAGGTATATCTACGACTACCAATTCTGAGTATCTACCATTTGCATTCTCTCCAAGCTCTTCTACTACTTCAATGAGCACTGGGTCTTCTCTATGTTCATCATCTAAATAGATGTGATATTTATCAAATGTGTCTTTGCTGTATTCTACATTATTCCCAATATCTTTTATAAAGCAATACACAAACATATGATTTGGGTCTTCTGATTTTACAAGCTTATTACCAATGCGCTCATACCAGTTGGCAGTAGCACCCTTCTTCTTACAGTATAATTCATACCCTTCTACTGAAACTCCAAATCCGCCATAGCATTTGTTCAAAATTACTTTCATACTATTACCTCCATATTTATTATATAATATGATCTAGATATTATCAACTATATAATAATAACAATCTCTCCAATTATCAACTCTTTTTATTCCAGTTAAACTTTCAAGAAGATTTCTATTATGAGGTGCATCAAATAAAATTGGTTCATAAATCCCACCAATAAGATTATTGATGTTATCATCGATTAAAAATCTACCATCTAATAATTGTTTCTTATGACAAGTTATAATATTCTCATAAGGAAGAAAATCAAAGTAGGGTTTAATAACATGGTCAATCTTATATCTTAAGTTTCTATAATCAGTTGCAGTAACTATATATAACTCCGTATTCTTTGTATTGTAAAGTTTTTCAACATATTCAGGAGCATCTTTCTTAGGATGTACAGTTTTCCAAAAATCTTCTTGAGTAAGTGGGTTCATTATCTGACCATAAGAAAGAGTAGTAAACACTTGAGTTAAATCCCAAAAGTAAACATCATCATATTTTACATTTAAATCATATTTATTATTTAAATAAATACACCACGCTCCAACCAAATCAATTAACACATCATCCATATCAATCAAGATAATATTATTATACTTCATATCTATTCCCTTGCTTTCCTCTAAACATTACAACATCCAGATTACAAAGTTAATTTTCTATTCTTCTAATTCTGGATACTTGATCCCTAAAACAACATAACCATCTTGCATTCCGAGTCCTGAATGAACATTGGTAATCATATAGTATTTACCATCTAATATATGACCATCTAAATGATTACCGTCATTATCAACAACAAAGAAAATGATAAAATCTCCTTTTTGATAATTTCTATCGTTGTATCTTACTTCAAAATTCTTTCCGCCAAACCATATAGAATCTGCATAATCTTTTTTGATTTTTAAATCATGACATCTTTCAGTATAGTCTTTCATTACTTCTACCCCTTAACTATCTAACAGCCTATAGATGATGGTTGCTATATATAAGGCCCATATCAATATTGGTGCATGAAGAGTATGTAGAACCCAACCTAAACAAATAATCATTACAGTACCTCCTCTACATAAGGATCTTCCATCGACCAGTCCCAAATTGTATCATACTGTCTCCACTCTTTAGTAAACTTATTTTCACCGTTCTTCCCGTAGAAGAACAAATAATCTTTAGGAAGTGTTCTACCTACATTTGCTTCAAGGGTATAGATTTCATGATAATATCTTTCGAGAACATCTCTAGCAAGTTCTTTACATTCTTTTAAGGTTTTTAGATCTTGTTCTGAATATTTTCTATTTAAATCAAATCCGTCAAACTGATTCTTTGAAGATAATACATCATATAATGTATTACCCCATCTACCACTATCTAACCTATTAAGTACGCACCAAACAACAGCCGCTCTTTGAGCTTTACTTTCAATACCCCTCGCCTCTCCAAAAACAACATTAGCAAGAAGATATACATCATTTTCATTGATATAAGATGAATAATCTTCCACTATTTCTCCAGTATCCGAATTAAAGATTATATCATGAACTTCATTTACATAACTACCTGTATATACAACTTCGTATATATCAAGATCAATATCTGGATCAGGAACAGGCGCATATACCTTTATTTTACAAGTGGCATCTATTGTGTAATTGTTCAAATTGCTATATCCAACATATATCTTTTTATCATCATTAGCATATGTCACATTTAACTTAACATAGCCAAATAAGAATAATGCTATTGTGATTGCAATGAGCAATCTTTTTATATTCATTTTTGCTCTCCTGTATATAAAACATCATATACTCTTTTTCTAATACTTGAAAATTCTTCTTTAGTTATTCCATTACAATCAAATTTTTCTTGTAAGTTCAAATAGCATTGAAGTAAATATCTATCATTGTGCCAATCCATGAATAGCTCTTCATATTTTGGATAATTATGATGAGCACAACTAATGTATTTTGTAAACTTATTTTTATCACATTTGTAACCACGTATAATCATTTCACTGTAAATTAATTTTGAGTAATAAATGAAATGATTAATTTGATAATTCATAATCTTATTCACAAGAATATGATTAGGCGTTCCTTTTTTAGAAATATTCTTAGCTATCAAACAACATTCACGCCATTGACCCAATAGTTGCTGTCTTGGTAAAACTTCAATTAGGTCTTTATGCCATAATCTCATATTAACAACCCTCAATTACTTTTGCTGTATCTAACAACTCGCTAAGTCTGTTATTATGATTATTAGCAACAACCGATCCTCTGAAAGAGGTCAAGAAAGGAACCTGCATCTCGCTGTACGTATCAGCGAGCATTTGCTCAAATATTTCCGCCTCAATAAGATTATCAAAGTAACCAGATCTTTCACTCAGTTCTCCAAAAGGACTCTTCCAGAAAACCCTAACTGCGTACAACCGATTGTTGATATCATTTTCAAGTTTCTTAATGATATATTCTCTAGCGTCCATAGTGTACCTCCATTTATTACAATATTATTATATAATAAGAATACAATATTAACAACTAAAAAATAAAAAAGTACCTATTATTTTAAATAGGTACTTCCATTCCATTCATTCTATCGATAGCATCATTAAAAGAATCTAAAACATCTTTATACTCTTGACCACCTTTAATCAACAATGAATTATTCAATCTTTTCATTACTTCATCAAATCTTGGTATATCTCTATGCTTCACTTTCACTAAACAAAATCTATACTTATAGAAAGAATTTGCATATTCCTTGTTTATAAATCTCAACCTAAAGTATAAATCATAAGGAATAAACTTATCTACCTCATAACTTCCATCTTCGTACTGAACATCAAGATACATATATAATGTTCTAAACAATCCTCTTACTTTTATATGATTTAATTTTTCCATTTTACTTCCTTACAATAAAAAAGATAGTAAGCATGGAGGTCGACTTACTATCTTATATTATGAGAGAATAGTTGTTATCAGATTATGATTTTTTATTCATTCATCCAAACAGAAGTAACTGATAACTTCACTGCTCAATTATTTCATTTCATATTTACTAATAGTATCAACAAGATTAGAAATACCATCTTCACAAATATTGATAAATTCCAATACTGTATCACCCCAACCAGCAATAAGATTAAACTTTTTACCAATAAATTGCTGAGAACCATATCCCTGCATATCAATAGCATGTACCCAGATGTCAGTATTTTTTTCTTTATTGTATCTATCAATATATTTTTGTACTGTATCTTTCTGGTAGTTACATTCATTATCAGAAAGATAGATTACTCTATCGAATGGTTTATTGGAAGTATCTCCAACCAAAGCCCACTCCATCGGAAGTGACATATCCGTACCACCCCCTGCCTGTGGTGCTTTATCAATGCTTCCTAAAATAGAATCATACTTACCATACTTAGCAACAGAATAACCATAGTCTCCCCAGTAATCACTACTAAAGTAAACTACAGTAGCATCTTCACATATATGAGTTGCAATACATCCAAGAGTTACTGCAATATCTCTACAATTTACATTACTTCTTCTAGAAACATTTCTTGACATAGATCCAGAAGTATCGACAGCAATAAGTGTCCTACCCTTTAATTCAGGAAGATTTTGAACCGATGCCTCTAGTGCCCTATCAAGATACGGTCTAGCAACCTTCTTATTGTCCCCTAATTCTCTATAAGCAGAATAGAACCTAAAAGGAAGTTGCCTACTTCTCTTAACCTCTTCAGGGTCAGCTAAACTATTGAGAACCTCTTTATAATTATATGCCCCACAGTTAAAGATATTCCTAAGATTCCTTAACTTGGCCATATAACCAAGTTCTCCAGAAGAAATAAGCTCTTCCCAAACTTCCTTTGTATTACCCCTAGACGAAAGTACGGTTTCCCAGGTATAAGGAGTTTCTAACTCATCATTAATAATCTTGTTGAAAAGTTCATTCTTTTCTCTACCATAAGGAGACGGATGAGTTATTCTAAGTACATCTTTAAAAGTAAGGGACTTGTTGTTATTGTTATACTTAGCAATACTATACTCATTAAACTTGTTTAACTCAATGGCAATTTGTCTCTTAAGAGCATTGGGAAAAGGCTTTCCGTACATGTTCTTGTAGCAAGACATGATTTCAAGAATATCATCAGGTCTTATAATTACATTATGAACAACTTTTCTAGTATACTCGCGTGCTTCTCTAGCAATGATAGCAGTAAGAACATGACTAATTGACCTCATATTTCCAACATTACGAGCATAACAAGTAAGTCTTGCAAGGAAATCGGGGTCTTCTTTTGCAAACTTAGTAGCCAAAGAAACAATATACTTATCATTATTACCATAGTATTTTGCTTCCCCAAACATAGAAGTAAGTACAGCAGTAACTAACTTTTCCTTATCTTCCATCTTATAGGCTACATGGCCACTCTTGTTTGTAATTTTATTGCTACCTTTAGTAGTAGTATTGAACTTTGACATATTATACCTCCATTATATCAATCTGAGAATATTCGATAACAACTTAATGCGCTTTGAGCTACACTTTAACTATAGAAGTATCTGTTATCTACACTGCAGAGTTATCTTTTTGTTATACAGAGAATTGTTTGTGCCAGTAACGTAGGAATCGAACCTACAATGATTGTTTATCAGACAATTTCTATACCCATTAGAAGTAGCTGACACATGCACTGCTGTATATCATTGTTTTTATCTGAGAATAAGTCTATATCCGTACAAAATCAAAATTCCTCCTGGCATCAACGCCTATAAGAAAAAGTGATATGAAAAATGTTTCAAAAAATCTTCTGAAGTAACGGATATATTCACTGCAGATTTTTGGCGGGTATACTAAGAATTGAACTTAGATCAAAAGATTAACAGTCTTCCGTCCTACCTTTGAACGATATACCCATATTTAATGTAATTATCTGTGGGCCAGAGATTCCATTTTTTCTATACCACAGTTTTTTGATAACACTTGGATTATTTGCTACCTTTGGAATCCGATTATAACTATCATATGTTCACTATAATCTTGACCGGTTATCTTCTCTGTCAATAATTACATTTAAAATAAGATAATCTGTTGGTGGAATCATAATTTTCTTCCTACTTAATCCCACAAAAACTGCTAGGTGTTTTGCACGGTAGGTTTTCTTGATATAAGGTTTGCAACCCTTATATACTATACTTGGTCCCCAACATACCTCCTTCCCTAGTACTGGAGGAACTATCTTCACTCTGTTTTTCCATCTACAGTAGGTAACAGATAACTATCATAAGTATCTGGTAGACTTATGTTGACCAGCGATTCAAACTCACGCTTGTTGTTATGGTGGGCGAGGTTGGGATTGAACCAACGACCAGAGGTTTATAAGACCCCCACTCTTACCGCTGAGTTACTCGCCCATATTTATTTTTTACTTTCCAATGTACTATTATGATACCTGCTATGAAAGCAATTATATGATCTTTTAATCTAAACATTCTATCTTCCCTTACACTCCCTATATCACTTTTAGTTGGATATATGGAACCTCACCTTATTTGTACATCCACTCCTCAGGTACTTGATAGCATGCTCCTCTTGAAATATATCTCTCTATTAACTGATATATCTCACTATCCTAATTTCGTAGAAAACTAGATATAGTTTGTGTTGAGGACACTTTTTAGTATTAATAATATAATTCACCTTTTCTACGCAAGGTCCAGATTAACGCACTGGCTAAGGTTACGTCTATAGTATATATCGTTTCAACTATAAATACCTATAGTTGTATAGGTCTAATAAAATGTAGAGAAACTCTAAACTCTACTGTTACCCAGGCCCACTCATTCGTTCAGTTCGTCGTGGCGATAGTAACTTTTTCATCTGTTAACTGACAACTTAGATGATAGTGTTTTTCACCTCTGCCCCACCGTGGAATTGAACCACGACCTATAGCCTTACGTGCTATCCTTTACACCAATGGGACATATATGGTGCGAAGAGAGGGACTTGAACCCTCATGGGATTGGATACCCGGCGGATTTTAAGTCCGCTGCGTCTGCCGATTCCGCCATCCTCGCATATTATAAATCTGTAGGCAAGGATTTGCACCTTGTATGGGGTTGTATACCTGTCCATCCCGGCCTTGCGCAATTTAGAGCCAGCGTCTACCTATTCCGCCACCACAGATTATATAAACCTTAAGGTCGGTCAACCGAACATATTACCTATTAAACAATCTTGTAATAACGTTATAAAAATTGAGAGGACAAGTCGTGTCATACATAACAACACATTCAATAGTAGAAATTGTTCATCATATTAAGAATATAATTGCTACTATTTTCATTTAATAAAGTTTTCCCTCAAAATTGTTAAATACTTTGTGGTTGCCATTTTAGTTGCAGAAATATAATGATAAAATATATTCTTCTGTAGCCTTATCGTAGGCTTCTATAGCATTACGAGTAAGTACGTCAACTCCTTTAACTTCTTCATCCCATCATTCGGTATACTTTACATGATAGGTCTTCATAACTTATCCTCCATATTATTTATTACAATATTATTATAATAGAAAGGATCATAATTTCCAACTTTTTATAGAAGTCATCTTCCTTTTTGATTAAAGAAAAATTTCTTCTTATCAGTAGGTGGTAATGGACAAGACATTCATCACATAGTTTCTGTATACATACCATTATGGTTAAACAGATTAAAAAATGTATCTGTTTCTTTATCATATATCCCTAAAGAAACGAAACTTCCATCTGTTATAAATACATAATCAGTTTTCTTTGGTTTTTTATTTATACTTTTTCATTTCATACTATTTGGTATCCCCAGAAAGAATCGAACTTTCATCTACGGTTTAGAAGACCGCTGTTCTATCCGTTGAACTATAGGGACATAATTGGCGCAGAAGAGAGGACTTGAACCTCCACATGCATTCACACTACTCACGGTTTAGCAAACCGCTGCCTTACCATTAGGCTTACTTCTGCATTGGTCCGGAGTGCCTTAATAGATATCCTTGCAAATACTGTTTCTCCATTGCACCGTAGCACGTGATACTAATGCAATAGATTCTCTATCTCCAGTGGTGCGTCAAGAGGGATTCGAACCCACAACGCTACGGTCCTAAGCCGTATGTCTCTGCCAGTTGGACTATTGACGCATGGTATCCGGTACGGGATTTGAACCCGTGTTTCCACCGTGAAAGGGTGGTGTCTTGACCCCTCGACTAACCGGACTAATATATTATGTTATTTCCGCCCTCTCGCTTGCTTCTATGACCATTCTTTTTTCAGCCGCCCAGCTGACAAGGAATAATGCATATTGTTTAATGTCACAATCAGCCGTTTCTTCAATACACTTCTCCACTTCATCCCAATCAACGAGCCGCCCATGTGTAGGCAGTTCAACAAGCGGACACCATTCAGGGCGACCCATTGGCGGCACACTTCGTAGATAGTGTCGGCAGTATGGCATATCGTGGAACGGATTACATAAAGCGCACACGCCGCATCCATCTGGCATCTCCATGCCCTTAATCAGTAAGTCAGCCATCTTGTTCACCATCATCAGGAATAACCATTACACCTCTAATAAAGGAATAGCCAACATTATTATCATAACAATCTAAAATAGCTTGTTCAATATCTTCTGCTGTAATGATATAAGAACTATATTCACCCAATATTAGAAACTTCATCTTCACCACTCCTGAAACATCACTTTAGCAGTTTATTACTCTTCCATTCTTGCGCCGCATGACGGGCAGTAATCCCATATCGTAGGTTCGCCGTTGCAGGTCGGAACATCCTCTTTACACTTGCAGACAGAACACATAAACCTGCTATCCCCGACCAATCGTTCCCACCGCCCATGTCTTACAGGCTCCACGTCTGCGGGCGGGACACTCCGAATAACATCAGCGCAGAAGTCCGCCTTATCGCCATCTCCTGTCGCATAATACACAGCGTCTATTGCTTCTTGTCTGTCTATGTAGTCAGTCATCTCGTTCACCGTCCATTTTTGCAAGAATATAAGCCTTCGCCTCATCTAACATTCGGCTAATGATAATCGGTGTACCACCATAATTGCGGTCAAAGGCCTGCTGGACTCCAATGGGTTCTTCGATTAAAAACTTTTCCCCCGATTCCCTGTTCACTACATAATGCTTTAATACGATTTCGTAGCACTCAAACATTTCCTCCACCGTCCTTATATGGTTCTGGTATTGGCATCCATGCTATAACCTCAAACGGGCATTGAAGACCATCTTCATCATTCCACTGTTCTCCGTCCCATCCAACGAAGTAGGGCAAGACGTTCTCAAAGTCTTCCATCGTTATGGCGTCTGTGTCCCATACTGTCACAATGCACCCATACGGCAATTCTGGCAATCTCTCCTTTACTGGAATCCATTCACTCATCTTGTTCATTCTTTACATTACCAAAGACCTTCCTTGATATGAACTGTTATTTTCAAAATCTTTTCAGCTAAAAATTTCTTTTCTCTTATGTCTGCCAACATTGGTAATGTTGAAGAGACTATACTATTTGAATCTGATGTAGTTGAATCAAGTTTTTTGCCATGAATGGCATCATCAATCAAATCTAATTGATGATAAATTTCTTGCAAAATACCATTTAAGTCTTCTAGCAACATCTTAACATTTTCTTCTTTTTCTACTGCCACTGGTACTGGATTACAAGTGGTTGCATTGCAATTATTATAACTTTCCATACTTACCTCCTATTAATACTGACTATATTGCGATTATATTATGTTATTTCTCACCAGTAATCATAAAATCTTTTATACTGACCTTTTGCATATATCACATCAGAATTTTTTAACTTTCTTCTAATTGCTCTTACGCTTTGCGTCTTAGCAAATTTGTTTCCGATAGAATACCTTTCATATCTTCCTGTACGCTCATCTAGATAAGCACCACCTCTATATGAATTCTTTGTTTCATCATATAGCTTTTTCAGCCTTCTATCATCTTCTCTTGATCTTCTGTGTGACATAAAAGACTCCTTTATGATTTAAAGTAAATATATTCTAACAATTACAAGTCATCTTACTCTCATCGTTTATCTTTATCAAGGTACATTTCAATACCGCCTGTATCTGAATTCATTACTTCCATTTTATCTATCTTTAATGGATCCTTCTTCTCATAAAGGGAATCAAAGATAATTTTAACAATATTAAAATCAGAACAAGTTACTATTTCTTTTTCATTTATAAGAAGAATATACTTTATCATTATATTTCTCCAACTAGATTTGTGGCAGGAGATGAAGGATTTGAACCTTCAGTCACGGTTTTGGAGACCGTTGGTTTGCCATTTAACCGAATCTCCTATGTGGTGGGCAGGGCTAGATTTGAACTAGCAGTGTTTACCCGGTGGGTCACGGTTTTACAGACCGCTTGCTTCTCCTTTTGCATACCTACCCATGAAATCCGTGTTTTGCACCATGCACCAGCAGGAGTCGAACCTGTTGGTTCGGGGACTCGAACCCTTCTGCACACGGGAGGACTACCAAAGCCCTATAAGGTATGGAGCACCGTACCGGATTCCAACCGGTGACTTCTGCTTGGAAGGCAGAAATGTTAAGCACTACACTAACGGTGCATATTGGAGCTGGATGACGGACTTGAACCCCCGACCTACGCATTACAGGTGCGCCGCTCTCCCAGCTGAGCTAATCCAGCATCTTCTTGCTTACCTCTGTCCTTCTCCCCGTAGTAAGCACGTTCCACCTCTGCATTTTTATTTCAACTTTCGTATCTCGTCTGCCTTGACGCTCTGACTAGATGGAATCCCCTTGATGGCACCGGTGCAAGGTGTCGAACCCTGATAAATACGGTTGGACCCGTATCCTACGGTTTTGAAGACCGTTCCCATCGCCAACGATGGTAAGACACCGGTATAAAGTTTACACTAAGGACCTATCTCTTATGTGTTTTATCATACTCCTTTAGATACTCGTTTGTTTTATCACATATCTTACAACAACCATATAAGAAAAGAGCAGCTAAAACTATGAAAATAATAAATACAATTTTATACATAACATATATCTTGGCGGGGCGCCAGGGACTCGAACCCTGAAGGCTTATTAAACCCAGCGGTATTCAAAGCCGCCCGACTACCAATTATCACAACGCCCCTTATTTATCATATAAATCTGTTAATTTATCAATAGAAAAAATCAAGACCGCCGCTTTAAACCACTCAGCCATCTGCCCACTTACATCATACAATCTCTTATAAGAGAACTATACCACTTCTTATCTGATTTCCTAATACTTTCTAGACTAATTGGTTCTTCGTTTTCTGGCAGTACTATTCCTTTTTGGTCATAGTAATTACCATCATCATCTTTAATAACAAAGTGCCCTGTTACTGGAAAATACCATATTGGTAAATCAAATCTCATATTTAGGATAATTGCAAACCACAAACAGTTTCCGTTAGTCCATATATCAGTTTCTTTTGAAAACCTTCTATTTATAAAATCTAATATTTCTTCTTTCATATTATAATGCTACTATTATCGCACCTTCAGTAGCTCGCCAGATATATTTAGTGCGTCTGGGTGGTGGAATTAAGGGGGATCGAACCCCTGACCTCCTGCGTGCAAGGCAGGCGCTCTCCCAGCTGAGCTACAACCCCATACTCTTTTTAACTAAATTATTATAGTAATAATCATCAGGAGTTATTTCAGCAACTATCTGATTATCACTTATACCTAATCTAACGCTGCAACCATTTGGATATCTATTAGTAAGTCTGCTTAGATAACCCTCGATTATCCTTTCTATAGTTGCTTGATATATCACTTCTTTTTCAACTGTAACCATATTACTTCAACACTAATAAAAACTTTTGGTGACCCCGGCGAGATTCGAACTCGCGACACCGTGATTAATGGAGCTGGTAGAAGGATTTGAACCTTCATCTAGTTGCAAGACAAAACTTACAGAGCTAATATTTTCCTTTACCTACTTGATTTCCTCATCTTCGGCTTAAACTATACCAACAAGTCACGTGCTCTTCCACCTGAGCTACGAGGTCATGATGGATTAATATAATGGTCCGAGTAGCAGGATTTGGACCTGCGGCCTCTTGATCCCAAATCAAGCGCTCTACCAAGCTGAGCTATACCCGGATATGCCCGAATAGGTCTAGAACTTATTTCTAAGAGACTTCCTATTCACAGTCTTTTATTCTGAAAGGAGGATTCTATGATTTAAGGTTGTTGATTTTGGCAGGGGTAGCTGGATTCGAACCAGCGCATCACGGAGTCAAAGTCCGTCGCCGTACCGCTTGGCTATACCCCTATGGTGGACTTGCTGGGAGTTGAACCCAGTTGTCTTTACCCTCCATTTGTTGGCCTAGTAAAGATCGAAACCGTTACAAGCCCAATTAGTTCCCTCCTTACAAAGAACTCTTTACCCTCTTATAGATATCATACACCGCAAGATAATCCGCATAAGCTACATGTCTATCAGCTTCTGTGCTTCCAGTACGAATCATATTTCCCATAATCGTCTTCGCGTACTGAATAATCTCTAAAGCATCGCAGGACATTGTAGTATCAATGAACCACTCAGAAGTAACCTTGTAAGGGGTATTCTTTCTGGAATTAAGACCCACCTTTCTAAAGTAGTTTTCTACTCTACGTGCAATCTCATCAAAATCGTACTTCATATCCACAACCTCCATATATATTTATTATTTACAATATTATTATAATATATTAGTTGCAGATAACCAACTTAATAATAGTAGATTTATATAAAATTATCTTCAGATGGATTATTGATAATATATTCTATGTCTGCTATACAATCCTTAATTGTTCTATCAAACCCTACATGTTTAGAATTCTTATCATATATATTATAAGGGTATTTTGTAGTACCTGTCCTTCGTATTTCATATTCTTTATACTCATACGCTCAAGGCCTACCCTTACCATCTGTTTTTAATACTTTGAATTTCATTTAACTTATCCTTACTGCATACTGATTATTTGATGCTAGATTTACTCCTAATATTTCATCATAGTGTGATTTATGACCAGGTACATACCTTCCAAATTTAACAATTATATTATGAAATGATTTTAACGAACGGATAATATCTTCAACTTCATCTTCATTGTACCCAGTATATATAATGATAAAATCATCTGGATAGTTATCTCGAAATTCTGAAATAAATTCAATTAACTCTTCAAAAGAATCTAATGGCTCAAGCCCCCCAAATACAACTCCTCTACAGATAGGATTATTCCTATATATATTGATTATGTACTGAACGGAAACCTCTTTTGTTTCCGCCTTAGATAAACTGCTATTTTGACATATACTTGGATTGTCTTTACAGCACTTCCAAGTACATGTCGGCATAGCAATAAACATACAAGGCTCTTTATAGTTAACAAAATCCTCTAAAGTTATACCTTTAATCTTCATCATAGTGACTACTTACAACTAGATTCTTTTAACACATTCAGATCCAAGATAGGCAATTTCCACACCGCTATCAGGATCTTGAACTACAAACATTTTTCTAATGATAGGCTTACCACAGATAGAACATTCCATATAAGGAAAACTATCATTACTAGCATACTCAAGAACATCTACATCTTGATGATATCTTTTGCTACAAACTCTTTTGTGTCTTCCTGTATATTCCATATTGGTACCTCTAATATTCTACTTCTTCAATTTTTCTTACGTCCTCACAAGGAACCATGTATCCGTGACCACTGGAATGAAACTTAACATGAGGTCTATCGTTATCCATTACAAACTTTATTCCATCAAAAACGTTATCAGTAATGTCTCTGCGATATCCACCATGATAATAAGTAATTTTCATCATTTTTTGTTACCTCCATTTATTTTTTACAATTATATTATAAAAGATAAATGGAGTATATCCAACTATTTACATTAAAACATATTATCTTTACTTACTACATCATACCATTTTCTTGCATCAAATTCTTTTTTACGAATTCTTTGGTAAGAACTTACTGGGGTATAAAAGCCGACCACTCTTGAAAACTTATCTGCTACTGGTTTACCACAGATGGGACATTCAGTAACACCAATAAAAGCATGCTTATCTTCACATACACTAATCTTAATATTGAATGCAAAGTAGATAACTCCACTTGCTGCTACGTAGTTTAACATATCCCATGCTTCATCTCTATTAGCAAATCTATTTTCAATATTAATATGAGCTATACAACCACCACCACACTTTTCATCTAAAATACTACCAAGTTTACATTTTTCTACGATAGTACATTTCTCAGAAAGTGGTATCCACTGATTAGAATATATATAATATTTATCCTGTTCATATATTAGATTATCTGCCTGACAAATTACCCCTGCGGCATTTTCAGCAGGAATCTGTTCAATATTAAAACTAAAATCACATTCAAAGTTATCTTTTATCTCATTTGCCACATCTAATATTTCGGAAGCAAATTCAATAGCTTCATCAGAATAACTCTTATAACCAAGTTCATCGGTACTTATCAAGCCAAACATATCCATGACTTCATACATACCAATCATACCAATAGTGCAAAACTGTTTATCTAATTCTAATGCCCCATCTTGATAGTTAGGAAGTAATCCTTTTTCAATATTTCTCTTAAGTACATGACGCATAGAATAAAGTGCCTTACAATCTAGTAATACTCTATCCTTGAGTATGCTAAGATACTTCTTTTTGTTTAGTTTACTTTCATAAGCAATCCTTACTAGATTAATAGTAGATACTCTACAACTTCCAATAGATAATGCTGTACCACCAATACTGTTAATAAAAGCATCTAATTTTGTAGTATCACTAAGAAGTCTACAGTTTTCTACTCTAGTTTTATCAATCATAAAAGTATGGTCTTTAGTGTCTACTTCTATGTCATAAACAGGTTCGTAACTATCTATCTCGACTACTCTTTTTATTTTCATACAGTAATTTACCTCTTTCTAATATTTCTTTAGGATTGTCTCCCAAAGACTTCATAAAACTAGAGTTTAAATAAAATTCTTCATCATGGGAAACTGGTATCTGTAATTTACAATTTCCTTCAATTATACTTATTCTAAGTAGGTTTTCAAAATAAGATAATGGTTTTCTTTTACCCTCTGGTATATCTAATATATCATTGAAATACGAAGGAGTTAGAATTTCAAGCTTCTTGTTTACTTTAAGTAATTCTGATTGAACCAATGAATATTTTCTATTAAATATCAAAATTTTCTGGATTTCTTAAAATTAAAGAAGCTTCAACTAAAGACTTTGAATTATTATCATATATCTTTTGATCTGGAGTAACCCTTAATATTCTACCATCTTCAAGTTCTATTTCTATTAATTTAGAAAATTTATTTGGTAACTTTGATACAGCCTTAACTTCTGACAAACCACCTGTATCTGGATTAACAATATACTCTTTGTCGTTTAAAACAGTTATTAACTGCTCTCCATTATACGGTTTATTTAGTCTTGCTTCTACATAACTCTTAAATGTAGTTAAAATCTTATTACCATCTTTATCTACATAGTAGAATTCTTGGTTACCATCAAAACAACAGTTAGAAAGAGTACCAACATTATCACTAACAAAGAAATTACTATCAGACCACTTGACATTGTGGTCAGAAGCCCATCTAGCAAAGTCTTTATCCACAAAGATGTCCCAGTCTCTCGTTTCAATCATTCTGTCAATTTCATCCTGCGGTATATCCTTCCTCCTTAACAGGGAGAATGTTAGAACAGGGAAGGTAAACATATTCTCGCTTCTAACATCAGAAACTACTTCCATAAATACTTTCTGACATTCTATTAGCTCTTCAATCTGGTCGATAGCAAAACTTCCATCCGGAAATTGCATACCACCAAATAATTCTTCCAGATAAGGCCTATCAAAAATACTTACATTAGTAAATGCAGATTGGTCTATTCTAATAAAGGGTTGGTTAAGTCTATATATAAACTTTTGGAAATTTTGTCTTAAATAAGTATCTGGGTCTTTAAGATAATATCCCTGTTCACAATCATGCTTCCAAAAGTAATAGGCCCATATAATAACATTAGGAATACCAACTGCCCCTGATTGTCTATTACCCAAGAAGGATATAAATTCAACCACGTCATCAAAATAAGTAGTTAAATGTTTTGGTCCTTGATTATTATAATTGTTTAAGAAAAACAATCCCTCGCGAGCTAATCTAGTTAAATCATTAGCCCAGCAATAAGGAAATAGAGAAACAGAGGAACTATCATTAAGATAGAATCCTTTTGAATATTCCTGCTCAAGCCAATCCCTTGCAGTTTTAATTCCCCACTTCTTTTTAATCTCAACGAACACTTTATTGAGACCAAAAAGTTTATCTGATGGTTTTCCTTTCTCAGTTATAAAAGATCTAATGTCTTTATGATTAGCGTTAGCATTTGGATCGATTGTAGAATCTGCCAACGTATTATTACTTACAAACTTATCTAAAAAATCTGAGTAGTCTAACTGAGATGGATCGACCCCATTTAGTAATTCAAAGTCTGTTCCATATTTTATTCTTAATGTTTCAAGAGTTCTTTCGAAGTCCTTATTCAACTTCAGCTGGATATCCATATATACCCCTTACTGATTCTTCACCCATTCATTAGCTGTAACAAAACCCATATAGATATCTCCTACTTGTAGAATTGGAGCACCCATAAGACCTTTATCTCTCATGGCTTTTACATCTATATTGTGGTTAACTTCGTATTCAATGTTCTTTTCTTTCAACTTTTGTTCTAATATTTTGCATTTTGGGCAATCAGTTGTATGAAGTATTACTGACATTATCTTCCTCTTCTCTATCTAAGTTTTACTATATCCATTACCACTTCTAGTTTTTAATCTTATAAACGTTATTTTTCCAGAATAAATAAAAAGGCCTATATCTTTTACAATATAGGCCTTTGAATGGAGGAAATGTATGGAAACGCTTATGGAAGCAGACCTCGGAGTTGCACCGGACCAAGAGGGTATGAACCTCGTATGCTACTATTACACTAATCTGCTATAATATATCTAGGCGGCAACTACTGCTCTTTAAAGGGAACTACCTACCAGTAAGAGGGGTAAAGAATCTATATAAAATCTATTTTAAATAGATATCTTTAGTTAATCCACAAAGAGAACTACTCTCTTTTCCTCTCTTCTCGCTAAATTTCCTTTTCTATTAGCCAGATCAATTCTTATGAATTAATCATAATAATTTAGCATCTTTTATTATCATTTAATAACTTTCTGTAAAGAGAATCATAGAATCATCTGATTCTTTTATACATTTGAGGATAGTTTTAATAAAGTTTTGAATCATATGTAGTTTATGTACATTAGTTACAATGATTTCTGCCCCATCATAATCGTCACTACTATATATTCTTTTAATCAACCCATCATCTGTTTTTAACTCAATGCCATCACAACTTGAAACTGTGATAGAATCATCATCATTCTCGATAAAATAATTTACAATATTCCCTGATCTAAGATCTAATTCTTCTATATGATGACATAATTCAACTAGAATGATATAAAGGTCTGATTTATTGATAATGTTTATACCATCGTATAAAACCATATCATTATTAGAGTAAGCATTTCTGATTATTTCAGTTAATAATCTTCCTTCACTACAATAATAATCTATCAAAGTTCCACTCTCAAACTTATCATTCAATTCGTTCTGAAATTCATCCGCATCAATAAAAGAGCAGTAATCAAATCTTTTAACTTTTACAAAGTCACATTCATAACCCATTAAAATTCCTCTATTGGAGTTGCATTACTGAGATACTCATCTTTTTTCATACAGTCTTCACATACTGGCATTATGTAACCTTTAGTAATATGTGTAGCTGGTTTACCACATACTATACAGGTTTTTTCTGACATTTTTTCATACTTAGATAAAATATCATCATTCCATCTTTCTGAATACCAATTATCGTACCAACGTAAACCACCCCATTTTTCTTTTATGTCTACTATCCGATAATCATCTACATAATCGTTTTCTAATAATTCTTCATTCAGTTCATTTAGTAAATCATCACCAAAAGCAAGTCTCCATCCCACTGGCATCGCATCCATTTCAGTAAATGAATAATCATAATCCTGAATCGGCTCATCTGTATATCTATCTCGAGGATAAAGAAAGGGGTATTTATCTATCAATTGTGCATTATATTTTTCTATCTCAGCTCTTTTACTATCATACTCTTTACAGGCTTGTAAATATTCTTCACATGTCATCAAGACATCCTTTACTTATCATCTCTGTGTTTATTTCTAACGTCCTTAATCTTTACAGAAAGTTGGTCATAGGAAATCCAATCTTTAAGAAGTTCTCGAACCTGCATGGGTCCAATCAACTTCTTAAGCACACAAAGAATAAATCCACATTCGGGAGAATATTCATCTCCCTCATGACACTTACTTACAGTTTTAGTACCATCACTCCAAAATACGATTGTAGCTGGATTAGAATAGATAACTTCCTTTACATAAACATTTTCCTCGATAAGATTGCAGGGGGAAAAGAAACCGCTGAAGTGAGATTCCTTACACTTATGTAATTCGTTCTTATACTTAAGATAAGAATCCCAGTCACTAAAAACAGTGCTTCCACTATAAGTAATATAAGAAGTAGTGGTACTGTTATCTGGAGTTGTAATATTATTGATTTCCGCCATCAGTTTTCTCCTTTAAATATTTTTGTTTTTCTCTTTCTATATACCAGATTGCTTTATCAAGATCTTCTACTGGATGCCCCTTAAAAGGACAACGTGCAATATACTTTATTGCATTACCTAAACAAAAACCAAGGTTCCAATCTTCTATGACATCTATTACTTCAAACTTACCTTGGTTATAATGACTAGGGTGATTTACGTTACTCGATGTCATACATCTTCCTTCTATATTCTTCACAATCCTTCTCAACCCCATCAAGCTGCTGCTGTAACTTAGCAATCTCTGCTCTGAGATTTACCTTCTGTTCCTCGAGATCATGAATGCTATTAGCTCTGCGGATATAGCTATCTACATCATCACTATGCCAGATCTTTCGGAATAACCTTTCAGCATTCCTTCTGGTTTCAGGTTGATAAAGCCACCTAATATTTGCCCAGATCCTCTGATGACCAAAAACGTCCTGAAGATCACATATTGCTTTAGTCTCGGTATCCTCTGGGAAGTATCCAGCTTTGATATAGAGTTCTGCGTTTTCTTCGGTCATCTTTCTCATCTTCATATCCTCCTATTAATTATTACAATATTATTATAAATAATACATAGGAAATATCCAACTATTTTATCTTTCCATTCGAAGAAAAGTTTTTATAACTGAAACTATTAATACATTCTCTACAAGGACTGTTTTTAATCTTTTCACAAAACTTAAAGTCATCAGTATTCTGACAATTCCACCCAGAAGGAGCCCATGGACTATCAGGATCAAGACCTTCCTCTTTACATTCTTCTTCTGTTAGATTATAAAAACTTTCACAATCTTCACAATCAAAATTATCATTGTAGATACAACATTCACAGATACAATCACTGTGATCAAGCCAGAAATCAAAATAACTATCGTATAACTGATAATCCATGGTAACTCCTAATGTGCATTTTCATCTGCTTCGTGAAGTAAACAGATATTATCCCACTCACTCCCGAACATATCCTTATATTTATTTAAGGTAGATTCTTTAGCCTTTGCTAACCTATAAGGTTCCATATGATAGTTTATATAAAATGCTACCTTGTACATATCTACAGGATCAGAAAAGAAATTCTCTTTCATGAACATTGACATATACCCACCAATATTTTCATGTCGAAAATAATGGCCTATTCCTAAATCATCTACTGTCTGCGTATATACTTTTCCTATGTCATGAATAAGAGAAGCTACAAGTAATTCCTTGTTTGTTGTCCTATGAGCTACATAGTTAAAACACCTTGCCATATGATGGAAAAGATCAGAAGTATGATGAGGGTTCAACTGGTCAAAACCTCTGGTTTTATTTAACTCTTCTGATATATCTGTATACTCATTACAATAAGTAATATATTCAATATCAGTAAACCCTTCTCCTAACATAGGCATTTCAAATCTACTAATAAAGGAACTAATAACATTATCAGGAACTTTTCTACCTCTATTGTTATTTCTTTCCCTAGCAATATTTTCTGAACAAGCTATAAGAATTGCAGTAACCGGTATATCAACATTATTCTGTTTTAAACAATTGAATAGTTTTGCTCTGGATTTTCTATTTATATTTGTACAATCGAGAACACAGTTATAACCATCTTTTAATGCTCTAACTAGATCTTTGTATAAACTAGTAAATACAAATACATTATCTTCCTGATTATTTATATCACCAAGAAGTTTTTCCCTATACTCATCGGAAGAAAATAACTTATCTACTTTTCCTTCCTCTACTAATTTCTTTGCACAATAGGACTTACCAGAACCCGGAATACCTATCATTACATATAACTTATTCACCATACTTAGTATCATCAAAAGCTAAACAACTATTGCAAATGTCTAAACCTGATAAATGTACTCCATCAAGAGAACAATGAATAGATGCTGACCCCTGATTTATAGCATCAATTACTGCGTAGTTACATCTAAATACATTATAATATTGTTGTCTAATTTCTTCAACTCTCTCATCATTCTGTTGGGAAAAGAAATCCCGCACATTAACATCAACCCCGTTAATGTTTATTCTCATTATTCACCTAACTTAAGTAAATATTTCCTAGAGACATTCTTAAAACTTCTTGCACCATCCTGACTTCTATAAACATATCCTTCTCTTAAACCATTAGAGTCTGGGACCTCACAAGGACCATCTGCTGACAGTTTAAATTCTTCAAAATCATCAGGAAGTATGTAATTCTCATCAATAATAGGAACCCATTCTATACCAAAGTTTTTACAATACTTTGCTGCAGAAACTGAATTCCATCTACCACCACAACTATCAATAAGATTAAAACCATAGAACCTTACTTCAGGAAGTTTATGAGGATTGCCTTGGATATTGGGTCCTGCTATTTCACCTTGTATTGCTACATAACTAAGGGCATTACCTTCCAGCATCTTTCTAAGAAAATCTTCTATATGATACTTAAAAGCCATATCCCAATAAACATTAGTATCATTATCAGCATTAGTATTATGATAATTTTTTTGCTCTGGAGTTTGCTGTCTTACATTTCTGGAAGTAACGTAAAACTCATACTTACCAAACTTTTTCTTTTCAAGTATATACGTAGCAGAGGTTCCATCTATCTTCGTAGTCTTTACCCAAGGAGATTTGTCTGTAAGAATCCAAGGCATATTTTCAACTCTTTCCTCATCCGTTTTATGAATGTAAGGAAAGTGAGTAGGAAACTGTAATGGCTTATCTTTCTTTTTACCGAAAAATACAAATAAGAACTTTCTTCCCCATTCTCTTTTCATTAACCATCTAAATGGTTTAGTTTTGAAAAGATTACTATGCCTTGCTGACATTCTTCTATACTTGTCACTTTGATTTACTGATGCTTTTCTTTTATTGTCTTCTGCAATATAATAAGTTACACCAAGTTCCTTTGTAAGAAAGTCCCCTTCCCTTACTTCATGTTTAAAATTAAACTCAGTTAAAGGAATAAGAAGACCTTGACTTACTACCCCACGAATTTTTTGGGACTTAATTTTATAATTCTTTGTTTTTAAGAATTCAATCTGATTAAAAGGTTCTACCTCGGGAAGTAAACTATCAATCTCAAAGAATACCCCAAGGTCCCCCTTTTTAAAATCCCCTTTACCACAGACAACTGACCAACCATTAATCATAACCCTTTCAAGTCTGTCAGCATCCATTGGAAAAACATCAGTTACTGATACAACATATGCTAGTTCTCTTTCATTATTACTATTAAGCATTGTACCCCTCAAATTCATCCGTTCTAAACATAAGCTCTAAAACTTTATTTACATCAAGAATAAATTTTTTATGATTAAAAATATTACCCTCAGTATATTTCTCATTATATATTTCATGATAAGCAATCCTTAACTCATCATATATTATATCTACTGAATCATCCATCTATCTCACCTTATCTCTTTCTTCCATCAAAATTTTACCAAGATTATTTCTTCCCTTACCGCGACACACTCCCCAAAAAGTATCATTCCATACATTACCTTCTTCAAGATACAAACCATCTGTCTTAAGTAACTTTTCTTTCAATTCTTCATTTTGAAACTTAAGATGTATGAACTTTCTCATAACATCTAACTTTATGAATTCCCAATCGCTTCTTAAACTAACTGTATTACCATAACGCTTTGCTTTAGCGGGGGAATCTAATTCAGATATCTTTTTCCTTATATCCTTATCTAAAGATTTATTAGCCTGAAAAGCATGCTCAACTGTAGGGTAATTTATCACAGTTCCATCATACTCTTCAGATACAACAGAAGGATAAAAGTTACTAAGAAATGAATATTCTTCTTTAAAAGAACTTATCTTGTCCAATACTTACCTACACAATTCTGGGTACAATTCCAAGAGTCACAGAAAGTAAATCCAGAAATAGTACTCCATTCTACCATGGAAAGATGTCTACTTCCGATACTAACAATAACTGAAGACTCATCTTTCTCCCCTCTTTTATGTTGGAGGTCAAGAAATTCACAAAAGTCTTCCCCTGTTAACTTCTTATTAAACTCATCTCTTGGCTGTTTTTGTCTTACCCAACCATTTGCCTTTAAATATCTTTCGTAGCACTTTTCATCGTTGGGCATTAATTTATATTTCTTACCTATTTTATATAAGTCATCATAAACTGTATCCCAATCCTTTTCCATAGCTGATGCCAGTGCCCGAATTACACAATCCCCAGTACTCTTTCCTTTCGGATTCTCCTGACGGTAAGTATAATACATCGTTTCTCTGGGTAATTTTCTTTTTGCCATATTCGTACCTCCTATATTATAATTATAATATAGAAGATTAGAAAATCCAACTAACTTTCATAGTACGACCTAAAGCAACTATTCTCTTTTACATCATAATAGGGACATTTCTTATAATAACATTGTGGATAATAAGTCTGTTGAACCACAGAATCATCTATCTGTTTAAATGTAACAATTATTTGACGAAAAGGACATACTAACTGATTTTCATCAGGAACTATGTCTAATAACTTAATCACATTTTCAGGATCTATTTCAGTTGTATTTGTCTCTTCTCCTGAATATGAAAAACTGTTATCACTCATATAAGTGTTATTTTACCTCTTCATAAGTTTCAGAAAAGATATCAGGTTTACAAGGATATAGTTCTCCTCTTACACCTTTTATAATGTAATCCCCATTAGAAACGTGCATTGGACCCCCCAATGTTTTTATAAACAATTCAGTTGCTGGACCATAACCGGTTAATGAATCATAATACAAAGTTTTATTTATAAAAGCATCATAAGCCCAATCTGGTACATCATTAGATTCTTTATTATACTTAAATGCTTCTACAATCACCGGTTTCTTTCTATATGTCATTAATATCTCCTACCTCTATTATAAATCCACCCATACTCTTCGTTATATTCAGAAACAGTGGGATAATCATTCAAGGGGTTTGCCGCTTCCAAGTAAGGAAGAACACACTGACAAACCCCTGTTGCATAAGGATTATTTGCAGGATTATTTTCACAATTCCTGCAGCATCTATAACCATATAAAACTTTCATAGATTTTTCCTATATATTATATTACAATATTACATATTAGATATCAAGAAATTCTTTGATTTCCCTGTAAGCAGAAATTTCTGCCTGTTCTTTCCCATACCTATCAGAAATCTCATGCTCCTTAGCGTACTCACAATCCTTAATGATCTGGATAACCGTGTTAATAACGTAATTAGAAATGGCGTTCATTTTAATCCCCTTACTACCTAAAAGAAAGATCTATTACCTATCATCCAGATAAGTAAAAATACTTTAATGGCTTCGTATGCAAGTAATACAATACTAGTATCTTTACTGCTCTTTTCTACTTTAACGATAAATTCAACAATTATCATTATAGCAAATATAATCTTGGCCAACATCATAAAGGTCATAACTTACACCCCCTACTTTTCAAGTATAGCTACTTCATAGAAGTTAGGTTCGTAAACACCATTCTCTTTATCGTCTTCCTCAAAGATACGAATAGATGTTTCTGCATCTTCCACACACTCAAACTTATCAATAACAATTCCTGCCTGAGTATCTCTAACTACGATTTCAATCTCGCAATTATCGATATAAAGTTCACAATCACAATTCGGACAAGCTTCAGCATATTCCTCGGGGCTCCACATAGTTGCTTTTAAATAATGATATGCAATTTCATCCTCAGTAAAGATACAACCACAAGGACACCGATAAATCTTTCTCATAACTAATCCTCCATTACTTACAAAAATTATTTGGCTCTGCTCCGTCCATCCACGGCGGGGAACGCTCTTGCTTCCCTGTGCCATCCATGGCATCTTTGGTCTACTTATTTATATAGCGAGTGCTCGTCTTACTGACGCTTATGTGTCTCACCCTTTATGGGCTTCGCGAGTCTGCGGAGAGTGACCTCATTACCTCGCTGTAATAAATAATTATTATTTATTACATTTATATTATATAATAATAGGCGTTATTTTACAACTAAAAAGACAAAAAAAATAAAGCCTATTTTTTATAGGCTTTACTTTTCTGTATATAATAAACTGGAAACTGAATTTCCTTTTGATACTATTCTACCATTGTATAACAGTGTGGCATCCCTTTTACTATCATAGTATCCAAGAACCTTACCAGCAAATGTTGTACATCTTTGATTACCTTTATCGTCCTCTGCTATGTACCCAATAATTTTTCCAGCAAAATCTTTTATTGCTGACTTCCTAATTATCGAACCCATCACCATAATTCATTACCTCTCTTAGTCTTCTATAAAATTCTTCTCTTTCAATTACTTCCACATTCGTAACAATAAACTTACCTTGTTTATTTAAATAGTTATCTATCCGTTTGATAATGTTCTTTTCCACATAGGGAATCTTACAATATTCAAACTTAAATTCAGGTAAAGACATAAAACCAATATCTGCCACTAAAGGTCCATAATACCTAATTTCTGTATCCCCTAATTCAGTCTTTACATCTATATATCATTCTACCCCACTTTGATCCTGAAGATTAACAGTAAAGTTACTTATTTCCTCTACATCAAATTGCATAGTAGGAAGCATAGTATAGAAATAATCAAAAGTATAATTCACTATAATACCTCTAAGTCGGTTGCTATCAACTCTATGGCTGTTCTAACTGAGACATTTTCATTCTCATCAACTTTCTTATACACTCTAGAACTTAGTTGACCTTTTATCAATACTTTATCACTAACTGATAATTTTGATGCTTCTAACGCAATATCCCCATAAGTCACAACGGGTAGATAATTATTTAACTTCTGTTTATTGACAGAACTAATTATATTATTAGCAAGAATAAACTGAAACCTATTAACACCTAAAGATGACCTCAGTTTATCTAGTTTACAAACTCTTCCATCAACCTGAAAATAATTATAGATATCAGAATCCTCAACTTGATCCATATAAGAAAATACATAGATATTTACTCTACTTTTATTGTTCTCTAACTTTTGAGAATAAGATCTAATATTACCATCTATAACTATTTCTTGGTTATCAACTAAACAATTATTTGAACTACTCTTGAACCTTAAAGGGAGTATATCTCATTCTGCATTTTCTTTAGGTACGTATATATTAGCTTTCTGATATTCTATATCGTTGATGACATGGGAGAATTCTATATCTTTAATTTTCCCTTTTAATCTTATGTCATTCATTGTTAGCTATCAGGATACCTCTCTCTTATTTCTGCTTTTGCTGCAGCTATTACTTTCTGTATGCTAATTGCTTTTTCACTACCTTCGGCAGAATATATCATCCACAACCTATTCATATCATCTACTGTATATAGTTTACTTTCATACTCACATGTGGGTTCTGTTTCGTACATTGCTTGTCTATATTCTGCTGGCGCTAGAGGTTTCCTTTCAGGAAGTTCCTTCCATACTTTCTTTATACTCTTTGTAGTTTCCTTCCAGTTAAAAATATAATGTTTACCGTCTTCTGGATAAGGAGTATCGATAATTTCTTTATAACCTAATCCCTTTAACATAGTTTCTGTTGCGGGACAGTATCAAGTATTATCTACACAAATATTTAATGGAGCGTACTCTATTCTATTACCCTCTATTAATTTTGCATACAGTTTATTATACAACATATTATATTCCTATAATCTTATCTCATTTATTAAAACATTGATATATTTAGTGCTATTTGCTTGACCTAGATAAGCGAATGACATTTCATAATAAGTGTTTGCCTTACATTTAAAATTACTTAAATCAATACCTGTTAAGGTAAACCCAGTAGCCATTGATATACTAAGACCAAACTCTCCAGATGCTAGAAAACATACCCTTATTTCTGAAGAATAATCATCTACTGATGTAGGTAAAGTAATAGATATGGGACTACCACTTCTTGTACCTAATCTATATTCATAATTTCATTCAGCACAAACAATAGATGAAGTATTTTGAGATACTGCTACATAACCTCTATATTGAGGTTTTGCTAACATCTTACTAACATAACCAACCGTAGCAATCTGTGCTGAATCTGGATCTGCTACTACTTCTGGTTGAGCCACTTCTGGGGTGTTTCCTAAAACTTGAGAAAGAACAGAAGAATCTACATTAACTGCAGTTCCACCATTGTAACTAACAATTGGAGAACCAGCGGGACCAAATGTTATAGCAGCAGATGCTGGTGGAACTCCTAAATCAGTTCCATCAGCGTAATGAAATTGGCCACCATAAAAGTAAGCAGCCTTATCCGCATTAGAACTGTTTGATGCAAATATAATCCTCTTTTCATCAGGAATAGTATTAGTGGTATCACTATCACCAATAATTAAGAAGTTACCATCAGTACTTTGTACTAATAAAGGTTCCCCATAATCTAATTTATCAGAACTTAATTGGCTGAAGGTTTTTGTTGTTCTTTTTATTTGTATTTTTGAAGCCATTATTTTATCCTATTCGGATTGCTTTATTTCTCCTTTAGCAATCCCTTCCATAAACTTAATACCATCATCTAACTTTTTAAGTTCAGGGTCTTTATTAATGTCTTCTTGTAATTCCTTTGTTTTAATGTCCAATGAATCTAGATACATTTCAATTATTTTTTGCTTATCTTCATCAGAAGCATTATCGTAATTGTCATCAATTTCCAAACCAATATCAGAAAGTAGTACCCCATCTAAATGATTTAATTCATGTTGGAATACGATAGCAGCTACACCTAATAACTGTTTGCTTTCTGACTGACCAGTTGGCCTTTGATACATTACGGTTATTTCATTACATCTTGGAATTAAAAAAGTCTTCCCAGGAACTGATGAACATGTTTCTCTGGAAAGAGTTAGACCCTTCATATTTACTATGATTGGATTAATATAAGTTTTAATTTCTAGATCTTCATAATCTATGCAAAATATTCTTTTATCAAATCCAATGGAAGGAGCTGAAAGATGTTTTAGTTCTTTCTTCCTCATAGTATCTTTTATTTCACGAACTATTTCTCTAACTTCCTTATTATTTTCTGTAACATTTATTTCATCGCATCTAGTATAAAGAATTGGTTCGTCATTTACTAAGATATCTTTCATATTTCCTCTTTTAGTTTTCTCTTACATTTAGTTTATATACATCACCATCAAAATCTGCTAATAATGTTAATGTATATTTATCATCAGTACTGATATACTGTATTGAACTATTGTCTAAAGTTATTTGAGAATTCTCATCATCCTCTTCAAGTAGATTAGATTTATCCAATTTACTATATGTTTTTGCATAAGCATCAGAATCAGGAAGATCAACTGTACAACCTTCATCAGTCTTTGTTATGCTATCTACAATTCCTAACTTTCTTAAAAATTCTTCCATCTTTACTTTCTTCTTTTATATATAATTTAGCATCTTACTTATTTGTTAAAGTAACTTTTTTGAATTAACTAAACTTTCTTTGTTCTCTTCCCTTATACCTTCTAACGTACTTTCTTTATCAAATACCTTTTTAGAATTTTGCTTTTTGTATCATCTTTGCTTTTCTTTCTTATTTGGTTTATTCAATAAGTACATTATATAAGATATTCGTGAATAATTTATTTTTATTGGTTCTAACATCTTTTTAAACTGATCTACTTTATCTGGAGATATTAGACCTTTACCACATTCTTCTTCCAAGTCTTTAAGGGCGGCCATCATTTCAAGATAGTCCACCCCTAACTTATCATAGTATTCGTTTACGTCTTTAACACTCATTAACAGGTTACCTCATACTTTCAATTTTCAGTAGGTGTTCCTGTATTATAAGTATAAGTTACCGGGTAACTTGGGTAACTTGGATATAATCATACATGATTTTTTCCACAATCAGTATATCCACTATTATACCCATCTTGATAAGCATCTTCAATTATTTTTTCTAGTTCTTCTTTAGTTAATTCTATCTTACCATTCTTATTTATATTAACTATAACTACTTTACCCATTATATTCCTCTATTTCATAATCCCACTCGTACGCTTCTGACATTGCTACATCATAAAAAGCCTGTATAACATTATTCTTATAAAAACCCGCTACTTCCATAGCTTTAACAAAAGAATAAACTACCTCTGTAGCATCTGCATCTTTACTAGGTTCTATTACACAATCTAGAGTGTAATTAAAATCTTGAAAATTGTTATCTTTTATTGCTTCGTGTTTAACTATTATTTGCATTGTTCACCTCTCAGTACCTGATTAAGAATAATACCTACTACTAAAGCTAAAGCAGTTGCACTAAGACTAAACGTACTTCCACCCAATGCAATTCCACTAATACCAATAGATAATGTAGAAGACACTAATATAAGATTTTTTTGAATATTAAGATCTACTTTCTGTAGCATCTTTACACCAGAACAAGCAATAAAACCATATAGCACAATCGCCGCTCCAGCAAATACACAAGCAGGAATTGATGCAATAAATGCTTGAATTGGACCAATGAACCCAAGAAGAGCTAAGAACACTGCTGCCGCAAAAGTAACTGAAACTGAAGCTACTTTACTAAATCCAACACAAGCTACACCCTCTCCATAACTGCAAGCACCAAGACCTCCTACGAAAGATGAAACTAAATTTGATACACCTTCACCTATGAATATACTGGAAAGACCAGGCTTCTTATAAAGATCCACGCCAATTATTCCCCCAAGTGCGGCATGGTCAGACAAACATTCCATCATAGCACTAATAGTGAATGCTATATAAATTACAATGATTGGAAGTATTTCTTTAAATGAAACCACTTTTAATTGTGTAAATGCAAAAGTAGGCCAAATAAATAACTTTACGTTATCAAATACACTAAAGTCAATTAAAGAACATATTCCAGTAAGAGTTAAGATAGTAGCAAATCCATATCCAATAAGAATACCAACAAGGAACGGTAGTATCTTGGTCATACCTTTTGCATAATGAGAAAGTATAGCAATTACTGCCATCGTTACTAAAGCAATGATTGTCCCCCATTGTCCTGTATCACCGACATAAGCAGGAATAAATGCCATTAGATTGATACCGATAACCATTGTGATTGCACCAATTAAAGTTGCTGGAAAGATTTTATAAATATTCTCAACAGGAACTTTACTAAAGATAATACCAAATATTACATAAACTAAGCAAGTAGTAATTCCACCAACTAGTACTCCATAGTATCCTGCTGCTGCCAATGCCATAATAACAGGAGCTACAAATGCACCACTATTTGAAATAAACATTGGGGACTTCCCTTTAGTGCATAATATGTAGGCTATTGTACCTAATCCAGCTCCCACTAAAGCAGCACTTACATTAACTCCACAAATGTTTGCAATTAAAACACTTGCTACAAACACACTTAAAACCATCTGAAATGCAAATAATACTAATTTACCAAACGGTGGTCTTTCATCAATATTGTAAATCATCAATTAGTCTTCCTTATATCTATTAATAGCAATACCTAACTGTTCAATTACTTCGGGAATTGTCCTACACATAACTCCATATCTTTTTACAGCGCCAACTGTTAAAAGATTAAGATAAGAATACTGACACTCAGCAAATTCTTTTAACTTTTCATTCTTTGCTTCTAAATAAGTATTAGAACATTCTCTACTGTCTGTATATAGAGCTATGATAGTCTTTTTAGTGTAACCATATTTTTCAATTTCTTCTTGACACATTCTAGCAAAATACCCAAGTTCGGTTACAGTTCCAATTCCAGGAGTATCGCCATCTAGTACCGCAACAACTATATCATCTTTATCAAGGTTCTGTGTAAAATCCCCATAAGCAATATCTTCAGCAGAAGCACACTTTGTTTTATCATTTATTGATTTATTTCTTTGAGGAACATATAAAGAAATATCTGGATATTCTTCTTCAATGGCACTTGCTAATTTTTCATTATAATCTCTCCAACATTCAGCGAATATTTGTGATGCTAAATAAACTCTTATCTTATCTTTCATCGTACCTTCTTCATCTTGATCTTCTAAAGTTACAACATTTATCTTATTAGAATATGCTACACAAGCATCAATAGCTATTATGCCATCATCAATAAATGGATCAAAATTTACATGTGGTTCAGTTTTTCCTGTATCGGGATCTATATAATAAGTTTCTATCCGGTCTAAAAATTCCTTTCCATCATTATGTAAATATGAATGACCCCAACTTGTATGCCAATGACCGCACCATATCGTTTTACCTTTTATAGATCTAGAAATCCACTCCTTCATACCATTCATCCATCTGGCGGATTTCCAATCTCCTTCTCTCCAACCCTCATAGTCATATTCTATCTTATCAGGAGAAATAAATTTTGTTTTATAATAAGGAATCCACCCATGAACGAAAATATTATCTTTTAACTCATAATAATCTACGCAACTCTCAATATATTTTTTCCAAGGTTCATAGCTAATCATTTCTTGTAGAGCATCTTTTTCATATCCACTATGACCAACCAAATCATAAACAGTTTGATGAGTTTTATTATGATAATCATGAGGTTTAAACCAACAACGTTGAATAGCTTCTTCCATAAGATCCTCATGATTTCCTTTTACTAAAATCTTTCTTTCATTGGGGAGATTATTTACAAAGTCTAAACATTCCTTAGGTTGCCTGCCCCTATCAAGAAGATCGCCTAAAGAAATAATAATGTGATCAGGATTGTTAACATCAAACCCTTTTTCATCTAAAGCTTTTTTCAGAATGTCATAATAACCATGAACATCACCAAATATAAAATACTTTTTCATCTCTTATTCCTAAAAAGAGGGATATATAAATATCCCTCTATATATAATACAACTAAGCAAAAAATATATTAAAATAAATTGAATAAATCTCTAGCCCACATGGTTGAATAGAGATTATTAAATCTCTTTAATTCCTCAAGAGCTCTTTCACCATTATATGTAGTGGTATACGCACCAAACTCTTTATTGAAATCTGTGATGGCTTTTATTCTTTCATCTTGTTTAGTATAGACTTTTGTTTTTGCATCTTTTACTACTTTATCGGATTCCTCCTTTGCTTTATTCAAAATCTCCTTTGCTTGTCTGTAAGCATTATCAAGATCTTCATAAGCAGATGCTAATTCGGATTCAGCTTTTTCAATTTTGTTTGCTAATTCCTTTTTCTTTTTTGAAGTCTCTACTTTTGCAAGTTTTAACTGTTCTTGCTCTTTTTCATAATCAGACTCTGCTTTCATGCAGGACTCTTCATCATCAAAATACTTTTTCAGTACTTCTGAGTAATAACATTGTTTCATAATTTTACCTCATTTCTTACCTTAGGACTTACCTTTCGGACTTACCTTTCGGACTTAAATTTTATCTTCTTACTTAGCTGTATTAATCTAGATTAATTTTATATATACACTCAACAGGATTATCTTCAGAAACGATTATAAGGTTCTGAGACGGTTTTGAATGTAATCTTAGATCTTGAGCAAACTGGTCTGTTCCACAAACACAACCATTTGCTACCATTATTGTACCACAAATCTCATCTGCACTAAAATGATGTCTATGAGCTAGTAAACATAAGTCATAGTTAATTCCGGTAAGTAATCTCATATTCTGAATTACATTAGATGGCTTATCTTTATCCCCATGAGTAGCAACGACTTTAAAGTCTTTGACTCCGAACGTTGCTATATCACTACCAAAAGCATTTGGAATAAACTTGACATAATCAGCACATCTTTCCTTCAAATACCAATCTGTTATTCTTATTAGAGATTCAAGTTCAAGTGAATCTGCTTTCTTTGGTTCAATACGTGAATGATTATCACTTGTAGAAACATACTTTACAGATACTACTTTACTTAATGTATACAAGAACTGTGCTAGTATCTCACTAATTTCCATAGTTTGAGTTATAACATCAATTCTTGAATTCAATCTAATAGTACTATGTATTCTTCCTGCAATAAGATCACCAAGATTTACTACAGTAATACTACTTACCTTTTCCTTTATAAGATTTTCAATTGTTTTTTCAAGTAAGGTCTTAAGTCTCTTTTCTGCCACCCCTGTATCGTATTTATTAAATGCTGAGTCAACTTCGAGACCATAATGAACATCTGATATACAAAGAATTGCCTCTTTTTCTGATTCTGGATGCATCACTTGTATATCCGAAAATGGAGCTTTAGCTGCCATAGTAGATGCAAAATCATGAGCAATCTCTTTGATAGTCTCTTCTCTTGACATCCGACGATACATAGCATTAACGTTGACTCTCTCGTCTGCTATCTTGTATCTTTCTTGAATCATCTCATTCAAAATTGATGCCGTAGGATCCACTTCTACATCTACTTCTTTTGAATTATTTGAAATTACATCATCATTAACTTGATTTAGTCTTTCATTATTACGAATAACGTACGCTCTTTTCCTGATTGAATCTACAGAATAATTTTCACCTTTTTCTAAAAATATATTATAAGATATATCTTCCCACGTTATTCCTAAATCATCTTTCAATAAATACATCCGGTAACAATATTCGGATACAGTTTCTCCTTCTTTAAAACGTAATACTTCTCTATTCTCCAATATAAGTCTCCCATTCATTATATTCAGGTTCATCATCAATAGCTGTATATTCAACATCAACTATTTCTCTATTTTGTTTATTCATAATAGATTTGATGGCCTCTATAACACGCAATTTGGATTCTCTATTGAGTCCATTATTATCAACATTAACATTTATCTGGTTCTGCATTATTTGTACAGGAACCTTTATATTATCTGACGATGTATCAGAAGCTGAAAGAGTCTGCTGAATAGTTCTAAAATAATCTAGTAAATCTTTGTTACTAAAAGCATCAGCATTCTTTTCCACACGCTCTATCATTTGTTGTGATATTGCGTCTTGTAACTCTGATAACTTGCCAGTTCTTATCACATTTTTCTTTTTTATATTTAAGTTGAACAGGTCAATTATATTTCTTACCTCATCAGAGTCTACTTCATTTAGAAGTCTTTCCTCCAAATCTTTACCTGTTAAACTTAATTCATTATCTTCCATTAAAACAAATCCTTATAGCTATTCATAATCTTAGTAGTCAATGAATCCTCAAGACTTTCAACTAAGGGATCTTTTTTATCTGTAAAAGCATCAATCAACTTCTTCTCTAAAGATGCTGAGGGGTAAAAATAGTACCTTACTTCGTCTTCATTAATAAGTGAAATATGCAATTTTCCAAAACCCAATTCAACAACTGTCTTATCTTCAAAATTATTAAGACTCTCAATAAAAGAATGACATATTATGTTTTCAATAACATCACTTACCTTTGTTAAAGAAGAATATGGAATTGATGTAACATTCGATAAATCTCTAATGCTATTTGTCACACTCATTTATCTCACCCATCACTTTTATGTTATTTTTACTCTTCAAATAATTTACGCTATACGATAACTCTTTATAGTATGTTTCTAAAGATTTATCAAGTCTCTTATTTATATAATAAGAAAGAAGATCTGATTTCTTTCTATGGTGTTTATTTAAATCTTCTAATATACTGTATAAATCTTTAGTTCTCATTTCCTATTTTATACTTACTTAAAATATCTTTCATTCTATTATAGTCTGACTTAACTTTTCTAAGGTCGCTTGATTTATGTCCTATGATATCTATTGCATCTTTATAAGACATTTTTTCTACATCAACATATTGATATAAAACTAAAGAATAAACTAAAGATTCGAGTTCATCTATAGTTGGAATAGTTATGGTTACCCCACCAAAATATTCACATAACTTCAAGAGATTATCTTTATCTAAAATAAAGGCTAGTTCTGATAGTGAAGCATATTCTGGAATATCCCTTAATTTAAACAAAACAAAAAGCATTAAAGAATATATTTCCATCTCTTTAAGTTTTAATGACTCTTCTTTAATTTTCACTGTCCCTCCAATCATAAACAGTGTTATTATTTAATTCGGATAAAGCTATATACTGCATAGAATCATTACTTGGAATATATGTCTTTAAATAAGAGGATAAATCATTTGACATAACGGTTTGCAATTCTCTTACTAGTACCTTTATATAATCCCTCATGTCATCATCAAGATGATATAGAACTATGTTGTTATCTAGAGTATTCTTTCAAACTTTTTGCATGGAATCCACAACTTCTTTATACTTTAAAGAGTGTATTCTATCCAAAGTTTTCTTATCTAGAACTATAGCATTTAAAAAAGTTAATAAACAACTCATATAAATGTTTGTTCATTCAACCTTATCCTGATAATAAGGTATCCTTTTTAAAAAAGTTTTGAATGTTTTAGTTATATCATGCAAACAAGCAGTAAATTCCACCTTACTTATTTCGTCTACTGACTCTGATATCATATTAGAAAATGAATATGCTGTATCATAAACAACATCTTCATCATCCTCAGGTTGAGTTAATATCTGAGAATAATATTCCTGCTCAAATGAAACCTTTCTTGGATATAGGATACTCTTTAAATAATTCAGAATGCTCTTTATCTTTTTCATTCGTTGAGTATCATCAAACTGTTTTGGATTCTTTATTCTAAAAAACACTTGTGTAGCAAGATAAGTAGCAAAATCATCATAGTACTGAGACTTATTAAAATACTTACCTTTTCTTGCTAACATATAAGAAAGATGTCATAAATATTCAAATATCTTTTCGT
>Ga0310696_10000829_pt1 | contig 45972 bp, 73 predicted proteins | sample AusTroGonzalo_MG_4_FD_203885 | JGI IMG/M metagenome (GOLD analysis project Ga0310696, IMG submission 203885) | Bovine rumen microbial communities from tropical cattle in Woodstock, Queensland, Australia - Gonzalo_02 (v2) (version 2) | ecosystem: Host-associated > Mammals > Digestive system >... | reverse complement strand
TCTTCCTTTGTATCGAGATTGTTCGCGAAAGTTTTTTTGGACGAGAGCGAGCGGAGGCAAATACGGCTCTGCTGCAGGCGCTCGTCCTCTGTGCGGTCTTTTCTCTCGTTGGACGAGCTTCCATATGGCAAAAAGAAAAACGCAAAGGAGGGGACGCAAATGGCCCGCATTGAAGAAATCACATCCGAAAACGCAGATGTTGCCGAAAAGAGCGCCGACGAGCTGCTCTCAATGAACGAACAGGCAAAAGTCATCTTGGAAAAAGCCAGGGCAAAGGGCATTGAACATACATTCATGTTCACAACCACCTTCCAGAGGTATGTTGAACTGATCTCCCATATGGCCGATTTGCAGAAGTCCATCAAAGAAGACGGGCTGATGGTCACCAAGGAATATGTCAAGGGTCGCACAAATCTTTACGTCCATCCCGCTGTCGGGGCATACAATCAGACGGCAGCACAGGCCAACAATACGGCAAAAATCCTCATGACATTCATTGTGCAGCCGCTTTCTGACAGTGAGGACAAGGACGATTTCGATATCTTTTGAGATGGGAGGCACTTATGAGCCTCGAAGTCATACCCAGCCTCATTCAGAGCTGCGGTGCATTTCAATTTGCGCTCGACGTCACAGAGGGAAGGATCGTTTCAGGAAAGAAGCGGATACTGGCGTGCCAGCGCTTTATTGATGAACTTGTCCTGTCCTATACTGATCCGCAGTATCCGTGGGAATTCGATGTCTCCAAGGGATACCGGCCGATAGATTTCATTGAAAAATTCCTCGTTCCGACCAAGGGCGCATACTCCCGAACAGAGCTTTTGCCGTGGCAGCACTTTTGCGAGGCCAATATGTACGGGTGGATTTCCAGAAAAACCGGATACAGGCGCTTCCGCGAGGTGCTGATTATCGTCGGACAGGGAAACGGCAAAAGCACCATGATCGCCGGGAACGCGGCATTCGGACTGACAAAGGATAATGAGCGCGGAGCGGAGATATACGCCCTGTCGAACTCGCGCGAACAGGCACGTATCGTCTTCAACGAGTGCTCTGCACAGATTGCGGGCTCTCCGGTGCTGTCAAAGCACGTGAAAATCACGCAGGATGGCATCTTTTTCAAGAACTCCAAATTCCAACCTCTCGCATCTGACAGCAAAAACCTTGACGGGCGCAATGTTCATATGGGCGTCTTCGACGAGATACAAGGGTACAGAGACTACAAGTTGATCAATGTCATCAAGGGCAAAACCAAGAAGCGGAAACAGCCCATGATTACCTATATTACGACCCTTGGGACGGTCATCGACGGCCCACTGATGGACTTTTACGTCCTTGGCAGTCAGATATTGGCTGGAGATAAGGCAATATCCCAGCGAGCGGCGGACAGAATGTTCGTCTACATCGATGAGATTGACGAAGACGACGATCCGTCTGACCCGGCGTGCTGGCCAAAGGCAAACCCGTCAATCGGGAAACTGCTGGACATCGAAGACCTCAAGGACGAATGGGAGCGCGTAAAGACAATTCCGGCAGAGCGGGGGAACTTTATCAACAAGTCGCTCAATGTTTGGACATCGGTGGATGAATTGTCCTATCTGGATATAAAAACCATCCGAAAAAACTGCCGCACCTACGATATGCAGCGCCTTTTGGGCGCCAGATGCTATGGCGGCTTCGATCTTGGAGAGACGGAGGACTTTACTTCCGCATGCCTTGAGTTTCCGCTTCCGTGCAACGACTTCTTTCTGCTGGAGCATTCCTGGACAACGGAAAAGAAGGTGGAAGTCGATCACGAAAAGCTCGACTGGGATATGCTCGTCCGCGGCGGCTGGCTTACAGTCTGCTCCGGCGAGTACGTCGATTACAACTTGGTCGTGGAGTGGTTCTTGGAACAGAGAAAAAAGTATCGAATCGAGACAATAGGGTACGATCCGGCAAAAGCCTACATGATGGTTCAAACCATGAACGAAAAGGGCTTTGTCCTGAATGATGTCCGGCAGGGAGAGATTACGTTGACAGCCCCGCTTGATCATCTGAAAGAACGGTTTCTCGATGGCAATATCATTCACAACAACAACCCCATGTACAACTGGTATCTTGGCAATGTGAAACTCACAAAACGGTCCGCGAATGCGACATATTTGCCAACAAAACAGTCAAAATACAGGAAAATTGACGGCTTTGCCGCACATTTGGACGCACATACAGAGTTCATGCGGAGAAATCCCCTGTATATCCCGCGTGACAAAAATCTCACTACAGTAATCAGCCTGTCGAGGTGACGCCTATGAGCATTTTTAAGTATTTCCGGACGCGCCGGAGAAACCGAATTATTGATAAATATCTGGAGACGGCAAAGAGTACACCGAGCAAGCTGAAGCTTACATCACCGTGGATTCCGCGTTGGCTGCGCGGAGATTACACGCTCAAAAACAGCGAATTGATCTTTGCGGCCGTATCGAGGATATCAAATTCTCTTTCCGCCATGCCTATTCAGCTCTATAAAGGGGCGATGCCGGTCCGGAACGAACTCAATGACATGGTTTCATTTAGCCCAAACTACTACATGACGAGCTGCCAGTTCTTTAAGACTATGGAGGCTTGCCGCAGCACATCCGGCGACTGCTACGCGTTGAAGATCTTCGCCCCTGGATCATCTGGCCCGGTTCGTCTGGACATTCTCGACCCTTCGAAGGTCAGACCGATTATTGAGGAGAATTCCAGGGAGCTTTACTGGGCAATTACTCCGGAAAAGGGCCAGACGTTCTATGTGCATGATTACTATATGGTCCATGTGCCGTTTATCAGCACAAACGGGATCGGAGGCATCAGCCCCGTTTCCGTTTTGTTTGATACACTGCAGTACTCTGACAACATTCAGGCGTTTTCTGCAAATCAGCTTGAGCGAGGCGTTAACTCGTCCGTCGTACTGGAGGCTCCGTCAAATCTCGGCCCAGATCAGAAAGACCAGATGATCGAGGACTTCATGGAAACCTACAGAAAGACGTCCGGGAACATCCTGCTTCTTGAGTCAGGCGTTACGGCGAAAGCGATGAATATGTCTCCGGTAGACAGTAAGCTCTTCGAGGTTGAAAAGATTACCCGCAGCAAGGTGGCGATGGTTTATAACCTTCCTCCACATTTGATGGGTGACTATTCCGACACGTCTTTCAGTTCACAGGAGCAGCAGATGCTCGAATTCCTCATGCTGACAATGTTGCCCATCGTGACTGCCTACGAGCAGGAGCTTGACCGCAAGCTGCTGACGGCGCCGTTGAGGAAGAAAGGCTATCATTTCAAGTTCAATATGGACAGTATTCTCCGGGCAGATGCGGCGACACAGGCCGAAGTCGATTATAAAGCCGTCCGCTCTGCGTGGAAGACGCCTGACGAGATCAGGGCGGCGAGGAACATGCCTGCGCTACCCGGTGGCATCGGAAGATATGCGCTTGTGTCGCAGGATCTGGCCACGCTGGACTATACCGTCACAGAGAAGCCGAAAGTCCTCTCTGCAAAGATCAATCCGCAAACCGAAGATGACGAAACGTCCGCAACCGATGACGAATAACCGTCATCGGTTTTTATATACCCCATGGTGATTACGACAGGAAAGGAGTGCGAAGATGAGAGTAGAGAAAGCAAAAAGTCTCAGCGTGAAAGCGCTGAATCCAGCTGATGATATTGGCCTGATCAACCTGCTCAGTATTCGGCAGCTCGGACCGGATGAAGTCTATTGCTTTTCGGTGGTAATGTGCGACAACGACGTAGACCGCGACTTGGAACGCTTCACTGACAGGACGCTGGAAGACCTTGCGCCGATGTTTGTTGGCAAAACGGTCATCAGCGATCACCGTTGGAGCTCTGGCGGTCAGATCGCGCGGATCTATGCGACGGAAGTCAAGACCGGCACCGAGAACAATTCCGCGGGAGTCCCGCTCAAGCAGCTGATTTGCAGGGCGTACATGCTGAACAATGAGACGAACAAAGCTACTATCGAGGCAATTGAAGGCGGCATCCTCAAAGAAGTTTCTGTCAGCTGCGCGGTTGGGCAGCATAACTGTTCACTCTGCGGCGAGCCGATGGAAATCAACTGGTCCACGTTTACCTACGAGTGCAAAAACCACCATCAGAAGGGCGAGACATATCCGGGCGAAGGCTTGTGCGTCGTCCTCCTGGAAGATGCCAAGGACGCCTTCGAACTGAGCTTCGTCGCCGTGCCGGCACAGCGGAACGCTGGCGTGACGAAGAGCGCAGAAAACCTTGATGATGCATTTGATGTGCTTCTGTCCTGCACGGACTTGAGCGATCATCCCAAGTTCGGCGAACTTCTTCAGCATATGCAGAAGTCCACCATGAAAGCCGCAGAGCGTGAGGAGCGGCAAAAAATCCTCACAGAAAACAAAAAGTTTATTCAAAAACATGAAAGGATGTAAAAGCTATGACTCTGTTTGAAATCAAAGAAAAGATGGCCACTATGCAGGCTGCGATCAACGCCGACGCCACTTGGCTTTCCGAGAAAGCCGCCGATCCCACCGTCAAGATGGATGAGATCAACGAGAAGAAAGCGCATCGTGACGAGATGCAGGCGCGCTATGACCTGCTTAAGGCCGAGCATGACGCGCTGGAAAAGAAGCAAATGGAGGACCTTGTCATTCAGGGCAACAGGGCGGCCGGCATGACCGAGAAGGATGCCAAGATCAAGGTAAAGGCCGCCTTCTACCGCGATGCCATGAATGGCGTGACCGGGAAGAGCTACGAGGGCCTCGGCGCCATTCCTGCGAATACCGCAGACCTCGGCTATGGCGAGCATCTGCTGCCCAAGAACGTCTCCAGCGACCTGCTCATGGAGCCCAAAGAGACGAATCCGCTGCGTTCCATCGTCCGCGTGACCAACATCACCGGCTACGAGGAGCCCAAGCTCGGCTTCACCATCGAAGACGCCGATATCGCCGATGTCGCTGACACGGCCACTGCGAACGAGATCGCCTTGACTGGCGACAGCGTTGCCTACGGCCGCCTGAAGATGAAAGTCTTCGCAACCATCAAGGACACCGTTATGCACGGCACCGACACCGACCTGGTATCTGCTGTCGAAAGCCGTCTGGGCTCCGCGCTGGAAAAGAGAGAAAAGTACTTTGCGTTCCAGTCCGCCGCGTCCATTTACAACAGCGGCACGGTCGACTCTGTCCACCGTCACATGAGCTTCTACGACTACACCGGCGCCTACTCCGCTACGCCTACCTACGCCATCACGGCCAAAGAGGGTGCAACCATGTACGCCGCCATCGTCGCAGCTCTGAGCGATCTGGCCGACGACTACGCTGCCAACGCCAGCATCGTCATGAAGAAGAGCGACTACTACGCCATGATCCAGACGCTGACGAATGACGCCGAGACGCTGTTCGGCTCCAAGCCCGCATCCATTCTTGGCGTGCCTGTCATTTTCTGCGACAAGGCTTCCATCCCCGTCGTCGGCGACTTCAGCTACTACGGCATCAACTACGATATCGGCTCCGTCTACGAGACCGATAAGGACGGCAAGAAGGGCGAGTACTACTTCATCTTCACCGCCTGGGGCGATCAGCAGATCCGGCTCAAGAGCGCGTTCCGCCTGGCCATCGTAAACCCTTGAACGCGAACCTTTCGGGGCTGACGATTGGTTCGCTTGAGCTCACGCCGTCCTTCGACCCCGATGTGACGGAGTACACAGCCACCACGGAAAACGCGTCCAATAAGGTCACGGCAACAGCTGCGGACGAGACTGCCAGCATCCTGATCAAGAACGGATCGACCGAAGTGACAAACGGCGGAAACGCCAGCTGGAGCCTAGGCGAGAATATCCTGACGATCAAGGTCACAGACGGCCGCGGCCCGACGCTTGAGAAGACCTACACCGTAACCGTTACCAAATCCGAATGAGAGGTGACGGCGGATGGCAGTATCGGTTAATGGCTTCCGGGAGTATCTGAATCCCACGCCCGAGACGACGGACGCACAGCTCGAGAACTGGATTGCTGCCGCCAAATCTGAAGCTCGCACGGCAGGAGTCCCCGACTTCCAGAATAACGCCCAGTATGACCTGTTCATCATGGCGCTTGCCGCATGGAACTACGACAACCGTGGACTGCAAGTCTCCGGCACGTACCAGGCAACCGCTCTGGAAACGAAAAGAAAGATGGTGGACTCCTTTGTGCTCCAGCTCAGATATGCCACCGAGGACGGTGAGGGCGCATGAGCAAATCCGCAAACCCCGGCGAGCTGCGAACGCCGATCACGGTCATCCGCATCGTGCGAACGACTGACAGCGAGGGATACCCGTCCCAGCATGATGTCAACGTGTTCGGCGAAGGGAAGATGGTCTACGTGAAATGGGTAAACGTGCATGGGACCGACGCCTATATCGCAATGCAGCTTCAGGCGCGGGAACCGGCCACTATCACATGTCGATATTCCGCGCAGATTACCAAAGACTGCCTGATCTATAAGGGCTCCGATCCGGAGCCCTTTGAGATCGAGTCAATCGACAACGTAGAGGAGCGCGGCAGGTGGATGGAGATCAAAGTTAAACGACGGGAGGCGGCGAGATGAGCGTAGACAGCAGAATAGTAGCCGCACTCGCGCCGTTCGGCTATAACGTCGCCAACACCGTAAGCTATGCAAAGGGGAAGACCTATTTCGCGTTCAATTATGAGACCGTCCCTGCCGACTTCGGAGATGACGCGCCGCAGCATGAACGGTATCTGATCCAGATACATTTTTTCTGCCCGCTGAATGTGAATATCACTTCTACGAAGAGGAGCGTAAAGCAGATGCTCTATGCGTCTGGATTTACGTGGCCGTCTACGGAAGATGCTTCCGACAGTGACGGCCGGCACATCGTGTTTGAATGCGAGGTTTCCGAAGGGGTTGATTTTGATGGCGACGCTTGATACGAACGGTCTTGAAGAGCTCATTCTCGATCTGAACGGACTCGCACAGACACCTTCAGACGTTATCGACAACATGCTGATGGCCGGAGGCGAAGTGATCAAAAAAGGACACGAGCGGGAGCTGCAGTCGCTCGGCCTTGTCAAGACTGGACGTCTAAAATCGTCAATCACGATCCACAAGAAACGGAGCGGAAGCTCACGATATGTTCTGATTTACCCATACGGATCGCATCACCAGTACAACAAAAACCGCGGCGGAGTCGCCACAGCAACGAATAACGACGTCGGCTTCGTTCTGGAGGTCGGCGGGCATGGGATACATCCGCGGCAATGGATGCGTGTGGCAAATGAGAAGAACATCGACGCGGCAGTCGATGCCGAATACAAGGTCTATGACCTGTTTTTGAAAACCAAAGGACTATAAGAAAGGAATGATCAATAATGGCTGAATTTGGAGCCAACTACCCCTGCTTTAAGGACAATTCCGAGAGCGTCGGCGTTGTCCTCGGAAAGCTGGTCAGCGCCAACCTGACCGTCAACAACGCAAGCGGAGAACTGTACGCCGATGATGCTCTTGCCGAGCAAGTGTCCGAATTCGCGTCTGGCTCGCTTGCGATGGAAACGGACGATCTGTCTGACGCCAACGCCAGCAAGGTGTACGGCTGCACCGTGTCCGGAGGCGAGGTAACCTTCAACAAGGAAGACACTCCTCCCGAAGGAACGCTCGCATACTACAAGGTGCTGAGCCGTGGCGGTGTGAGATACTACAAGGCGTTTGTTTATCCCCGCGTCAAGGCGCAGGTCGGTAACGACAACGCCCAGACGCGCGGCAGCTCCATCACGTTCCAGCCCGCCACGACGACGTTCACCGTTATGTGCGACGACAGCGGCAACTGGAGGAAGACCAAAACCTTTGACAGCAAAGCAGACGCTGTGGCCTATGTGAACACGGCGTGCGCCATCTCCAGCTGATTACGCCTTCTCTGCGAGGCACAAGGTGCGGGGCATAGCTCAATATGCCCCGCATCGTAAAATGCAAGGAGCGCCGCAGCAGCGGCGCGAACGGGGGAGAAAAAATGGACAAACTCGTGCCCGTTGTAATAAACGGTGATGCACACTATCTCAACTACTCGATTGAGGTCATGTTCGACGTAAACGATAAATACGGAGGTATCCGCGAGGCTCTGGAGCTGATGTCCGGCGACAAAAGAGAGTCGTTTGAAGTTGTGCGGTGGTTTCTGGTGCACATGGCCAATGACGGCGAATTGTGCCGCCGCATGCATGGGTATGATAATGGTCCGATGCTCGAGGAAAAAGACGTGTCCCTGCGCATCAGCCCTTTGGAGTACGCCACGCTCAAATCCGCGGTGGTCGACGCGATCAACCGCGGCTATCTGAGAGAGACAGCTGATCCAAATCAGGAAGTCGATCTCGGATTGGAGGAAATAAGATCAAAAAAAACAGAGGCCGGGGGATAAGAGCGCGGCATAACTATGACGCCGTAGTCGTTCTGCACTTGACGCGGCGCGAGTTCTACCGCATGAACCCCGGCCTTTTCTATGACATGGTGCAGATATACAACGACAGCCACCGCACGAATGCGGAGGCTGTCGATTCTGATTAATTGGCTTATGCGGATTTTTGCTGCGCACGAAACAGGTCGCGCCATAAGTCCTTGTTTCGCGTCTGAACAATCAGGTCAATATCGCGATAGGTTTTCTCAGGGTACTTTTCAAGAATGCGGTGTAAGCGGTAGCTGTAATGCTCTATATCGGCATAACTGCCCGGGTAAGAATCGCAAACGTCCCAAACTGCATGAAGGAAGTCTGCGCCTCGGCGGTTGATCTCTCCAATTTTCTTTTCCTTGCGGCGTTTGCACGCGCATTCGATCAGAGCAAGGATGATTCCCGGAAGCAGAAACGCCAGCGAGATCGGTACATATGGGATCAGCATATTGGTCCCTCCTTTTAGAGAATTATAGAGCATTTCACGCGAAATGTCAAGAAACGGGGTGGCAGAGTGCCTACAAGAGTTATATCGACGAAGTTTGCAATCCAGGGCGAGTCTGAATACAGATCGAGCGTGTCACGGATCAACGGCGAAATCAAAGCTCTGCAATCCGGCCTGAAACTGGTAGAGAGCCAGTATCAGACGAATGCCAACAGTCTGGAAGCTCTGACCGCAAAGCACGACGCGCTTCAGAAGGTGCAGGAAGCGCAGAAGCGGAAGGTTGACGAACTGCGCTCCGCACTGGAGAACGCCAAAACTGCCGAGACGACGTATACCCAGCAGAAAGAGGAACTCAGCTCCAAAATCGCCGAGAACAACAAGCGGCTTGAAGAACTGAAAAAGACAGCCGGCGACACGTCGGAAGAGGAAAAGAAGCTCAACGAGGAAAACAAGTCCCTCACCGAGCAGCTGCAGCGGTGCGAAGAAAATCTGACGGCAACAGAAAAAGGGATCAGCCGTTGGGAAAACCAGCTCAACAATGCCGAGATCGCGCTGAACAATACGGACGCAGAACTGCGACTGAACTCCGAATACATGGAGGAAGCCAAAAACAGCACGGACGGCTGCGCAACCTCCATTGACCGCTTCGGGAAACGTACAAAGGAAGCGTCTGACGCCACAGACAAGCAGAGTGCAGCTATTGGATCGCTTGCGGCAGCCCTTGTTGCGTCCGGCATTAAGAAAACCGTCCAAGAGGTTGCTGAGGCATTGGAGGCTTGTGTCTCTGCGTCGGCTGACTTTGAATACGCCATGAGCGGTGTCGCGGCCATCGCCTCCGCCTCCTCTGGTGAGATGAAAGCCCTGGCTGAGAAAGCCAAGATGATAGGAGCGAGTACAGTTTTCACCGCTGGTCAGGCAGCCGATGCGCTTCAGTACATGGCACTGGCCGGATGGTCCGCGGAAGAAATGCTCTCCGGCATCGACGGCGTGATCTCACTGGCCGCTGCGTCTGGTGAAGATCTGGCAAGGGTATCCGACATTGTAACCGACTCCCTGACGGCGTTTGGCATGTCTGCGAACGACACACAGCACTTCGTCGATATCCTCGCCAAGACGGCGGCAAGCTCCAACACAACGGTCACCATGCTTGGAGAGGCAATGAAATACGCCGCACCTGTTGCCGGCGCGCTCGGTTACTCTGTGGAAGATGTATCCGTGGCGATGGGCCTGATGGCCAATAATGGCATTAAGGGCAGCATGGCAGGCACTACTCTCCGAAACGTCTTTTCCGCACTGACGGGAGAGGTCAAATTGAGCGGTCAGGCATTCGGAGAAGTGGAGATCACCACGTCAAATGCAGACGGCACGATGAAGAGCCTGTCTGAAACGCTCAACGAGCTGCGCGGGTACTTCGACCAGATGACCGACGTCGAGAAGACGAACAATGCGCAGGCTCTTGCCGGGACACGGGCATATGCCGGACTGCTGGCTATTCTTAACTCGACAGAACAGGATTATGCAGGCCTGACCACAAAGATCAAAGAGTCCACTGGCGCGGCAAAGGCCATGGCTAATACCCGCATGGACAACCTCAAGGGCGACGTTACGCTGCTGGACAGCGCATTCGACGCACTCAAGATCGAGGTGGGCGATCAGCTCAACCCTGCCATTCGGGAATTCGTGGAGAGTGGTACAGATATTACCGAGTGGGCTACGCAGTTTATTAAGGACCATAAAGAACTCGTGCCGATCATTTCAGCCGTTACGGCCGGACTGGCAACATTGACGGCAATTGTACTCGGATACACGGTTGCTGTTAATTTGGTTATCCCTGCACTAAAGGCTTTTTTCGCGGCCTTGGCCAGCAATCCTGTTCTGCTGGTGGCAACAGCCATCGCCACACTCACTGCTGCGCTCATTGTTTTCTCGGCACAGATTGAAAGTGATATTCCCTCTGTCAAGGAACTGACAGAAGCATCGCGTGACATGCAGAAGACGCTGGAGGAGTCCGGAAAAGCTCTCACCGAAAGTCTGGACGGCGTCGATGCAGCCGCGAGCCTGGCAGACAAATACATCACCAAGCTCGAAGAGATGGAAGCGGCCGGACTGAACACGACGGAGCAACAGAAAGAATATCACAAAACACTTCTGATGCTCTGCGATACAGTCCCCGAACTGGCCGAATACATCGATCTGGAGAATGACGAGATCATCGGCGGAACGGCTGCGCTGCGAGAGAACACAGAGGCCTGGAAACAAAACGCAAAGCAGCAGGCATATCAGCAGCGGCTGACAGAACTTTACTCGGCGCATGCTGATGTGCTTCTCGAGGCTGAAATGAATACGCTCCGGCTCGGACAAGCCGAGGAAAAACTGAACGACATCCAAACGGAAAGGGGAGCGGTCATTGCTCGACAGAATGAGCTGATGGATGCCGCGCAGCAGGAAGCCGAAAAGCTCGCCGAAGAGACCGGCACATATGTCGATTTCATGAGCTTACTTTCTCCCGAGTATGACGAGCTGAGCAGACGCCTCGAAGAGCTGGTTGATGACGAAACTCACGCACAGAAGATTGTTGACAGCTATACCGAGGCAATCGAGATCAACGAGGAAGCTGTACAATCCGCCAAAGACGAGATCGCGCTGATGGAGCAGGCGGTGGAAGAGCTCACCGCAGCACAGGAAAAATCCGTTCCGAAAGTCGATGCGCACTCCGAGGCCCTGAAGAGTGTTCAGGCAAACCTTCAGGAGCTTGCCCATGCATATAAAGAGGCTTATGACGCTGCACGCGATTCCATCGACAACCAGATCGGCTTGTGGGAGAAGATAGACAACCAAGCCATCACGAGCGCCCAGACGCTGCAGGAGGCGGTCGATTCTCAAATCCAGTTCCTGCAGAGCTACAGCGAGAACATGGACTCGCTGCTTGCCAGGAATATCGAGGGCATCGAAGAATTTGCGAAAAACTTCTCTGATGGCTCAAAAGAGAGCGCCGCGGCTCTTGCTGGGCTTGCCACGGCCAGCGACGAAGAGATCCGGCGGATTATGGACAGCATGGCTCGCGTGGATACGTACAAGGACTCCCTTGCTTCGGTATTCGCCTCGCTGGAGACAAATCTGACCGGGACGCTGGACAATCTCGCGCAGGAATACGCGGACACCATCGAGGAAATCTCAGGCGTCGGCGCACAGATCGACTTTGGACCGTTCATTCAGGCTGTCGATAATGCGTTCAGCGACGTCGGCGTCAAGTTTGAAAGTGTCGGCTCCGACGTCGGCGACGGGCTTGCTGCAGGAATTGACGCGAGCATGGGCGGTGTCTCTTCCGCGTCCACAGCGGCGGCGCAGACCATCATCGACGCGGTCCGCACAACGCTTGACAGCCACAGCCCGTCCGTCGTTATGGAGAACATCGGCTCTGACGTCGACGAGGGCCTCGCCAGAGGCATCGAGAGCAGTTCGGATGATGTCATATCCGAAATGGATAAACTCGCCGGAGATCTTGCGGCAGCGGCCTCGGATGGCGCAGAAGAAGCAGTCACAGAGTTTGATACAGAGTTTTCACAGATCACAAATAAGACACAGGCACGGCTTGACGAGCTGAAGGCAGGAATAACAGCTTCTACGGACGCTTTGCCGAGCTCTATGGAAAGTGTCGGCCGGCAGATGGTTGACGGCATGATCCGCGGCCTGAACAATCGATCCAGCACCTTGTACTGGACGATCAGCAGCATCGTGAATAATGCCATCGCACAGGCGAAGAGCGCGGCGGCAGTTGCCTCGCCGTCAAAAAAGACCACGCAGATATTTGAATACGTCGGAGAGGGCATGATCGTCGGCATCGAGAAAAAGCGCCGTGAGCTGGAAGAAAAAATGCAGTCTGTGGTCGACTCTGCGCTCAATGTGGACGTGAAGAACAATCTTTCAGATCGAATGCTCTCGATCGATGACAGGACGGCCGAAGTTGCTTGCGTCCAGCCAACGGAGATATCGACGAATACGAAAAACTATAAGCGCGGCGACACGATCATCAATGTGTACGGCACCGAGGGACAGGACGTGAATGAGCTGGCGCGGCAGGTGTCCGAGTTGATCCAGGACGATGTTGACAGAGAGGAGGCTGTATGGGCGTGAGCAGTTTTTCATTTGACGGAGTATCCACGACCTCATACGGGATAGCCGTGACACAGGTAAACGCATACGCTGCCCCACAGCGATCCAGAGATATCGTGTCGGTGCCTGGGCGTAACGGTGATATCGTTTTCGATAATGGCCGATACGAGAATATCATCGTGTCCTATGACTGCGCTGTGATAAACACAGATGGCGATCTGGACGATTTCAGAGAACAGCTTATGTCACGGACGAACTATGTACAGATCATCGACTCTTACCATCCGGACGAATATCGCCTCGGCTTCCCGGTGGCGGGCATGATCCCATCCATGGAAGTCATGACAAAGGTTGGAAAGTTCCGTGTCGCATTCAACTGTAAGCCGCAGCGCTTCATCGTGATGATCACGCCGATTGTGCCGATTGATAACAGATCTGGAAGCGGGTCCGTTTCTCTCACGCATACCAATCCAACGCTCTTCCCGGCAAAGCCGTTGATTCGCGTGAAAGGATCCGGGACTCTCGGAATCAACAACGACACGATCACGATTGCAGCCAACTCGCTGTCATATATCGACATCGACTGTGACGTGCAGGACAGCCGCTGCGGAGCGACGAACGCCAATCAGTATATCTCACTCAGCGGAGACAGTTACCCAGAACTCGCGCCCGGCTCAAACAGCATCTCGGTCGGGCCAGGGCTATATTACGAACTGAGAAATCCAAGGTGGTGGAAACTATGATCCCTATTCTGTATCCGGAAAACGAAAATTCATTCACATCGGAGGGGCTTGGACGCCTCTCCGATGCTCTTTCCTGCGTTGTGGCGGAGGAGCGAAACGGGAAGTATGATCTGTCCATGACCTACCCGCTGGATGGACAGCATTGGTCTGACATTGCCCATTCCCGCATTATCTACGCAAAACCAGCGGATGGGAAAAGACCGCAGCCGTTCCGGATTTATCGGATTGGCAAGCCTCTCAACGGCCGGTGCAGCGTCTATGCGCAGCACATCAGCTATCATCTGTCGTTCATCCCGGTCATGCCGTTTACGGCCAGCGGGTTTTCGGCGTCTCTCAACGGGCTCGTGACAAACGCAGCGGAGACTTGCCCGTTCACGGTATGGACAGACAAGACAACGTCCGGTGATTTCACGGTAGCTGTTCCGACGTCGTTCAGGTCCCTCCTCGGAGGCGCGAACGGCTCGCTTCTGGACGTGTTCGGTACGGCTGAGTATGAGTTTGACAAGTACGCTGTCAAAGCGCACGTCAACCGGGGAACGGATCGTGGAGTCGTTCTCCGCTATGGCAAGAACATCACTGATCTTGAGCAGGAAGAGAACATTCAAAACACGATCACCGGCATTTGCCCGTACTGGCTCAACCGGAACGCAGGAACGTGCAAGACGCTCCCGGAGAAGGTGCTCTGGAGCAGCAACGCAGGGAACTTCCCGTTCAAGCGTACCGTTCCCGTTGACTTCTCTTCTGAATTCGAGACAGAGCCGACAGAAGCGCAGCTTCGGGCTGCCGGGAACGCATATATCACGAACAACAACATCGGCGTTCCGGAGGTTTCGATCAGACTGTCATTTGTCCCACTCTGGCAGTCGGAGGAGTATAAAGACTTGGCAAACATCGAGCGCGTCAACCTCTGCGACCCGGTAACGGTTGTCTACGAAAAGCTGGGTGTGTCGACAACGGCCAAGGTTGTCGCAACGGAATATGACGTGCTGAAGGAGCGGTATGTTTCCATCGACATCGGCACGGTGAGGACAACGCTGGCCAAGGCAACCGTCCAGGCACAGAACGATACCGAGGAAGAAATCAGCAAGTCAGAGAGTGCGCTGGAGCAGTACGTGAATTATCAGACGCAGCTGATTACCGGAGGAAAAGGCGGCTTCATCATCTTCAAGTACAACGCCAGCGGATTCCCGGAAGAAATGCTGATCATGGACACGGCCAGCGAATCCACGGCGACAAACATCATCCGGCTGAACAAGAACGGCATCGGCTTCAGCACGGACGGCGGCGTGACGTACAGTAACGCGTGGACAATCGACGGCCATCTTAACGCGGACTTCATCACGACCGGAACACTTCTCGGCATCACGCTGAACGGCGACACGATCATCGGCGGTACGATAACAGGCACGCTGATCACAAGCACCGGGACATATCCTACCGGCGTCACTGGCACCCTGACGATGAATGCCGGCACGCTCAAGAGCGTTGGCACAGGAAACAACGTGAATGTCGAAGGCGTTTTTGAAGCATCTGGAGTTGAACTTGTAGATAAATCGGATCCAAACGATGTATGGAAAGTGACCATTATGCCTGATCTCATGCAGTACAGTGCTGTAGACCAAGGAAAAACAACAACAATCTCACCGACTGGCGTCAGTACGGACGGCAATTTGACACTTGGAACTACCTCACTATCCGAGGCACAACTCCAGAGGCTTCTGGCCCTGATATAAGGAGGTGGACGGAACATGTTGGTAAAGACGCTTGATCTTGATGTCGTGCCCGGGAAGGAGCGGAAAAAGATTTGGCTCAGTCAGAATGACGAGAACTTTGCGCTCGTTTTCAAGTTGTATGCCAGGTATGGGGAGCTGACCATTGAACCAGGGACGACAGTGAAGATTAACGGCAAGACGTCGGACGGAACAGCGTACACGGCTGACGCATCAATTGTCGGGAAGACCGTAACGGTAGAAGGTGATGGAGCAATGACGGCCGTACCGGGTGACGGACTCTTCGAGATCGAACTCACCCACGGAGATAAGCGCATCAGCACGGAGAACTTTATCATTCGCATCGAGTCTCCGGCGCGCAGCACATGAGAAAGGAGAGATGACAATGCTTACACATTCGTTTGACCTGGACATGATCCCGGGCATCGTGCGGCTCGAACGTCGGCTGAATCAGTACGACAGCGACTTCCAGCTTGCAATCCACCTGGTGTCACGTCCCGGGGGCTTTGAAATCCAGTCGGGCACAACGGCAGAGATCAGAGGCACAAAGCCTGATGGAAACGGCTATTCAGCAGCCGCGACTCTGGATATCGAGCACGCGATCGTGACCGTCGCCGGCGACGAGCAGATTACGGCTGTGGCCGGGAAGGGCATGTTTGAGATCACACTGTTCCATGGCGAGGACGAGCTCAACAGCGCCAACTTCTACTTGATTGTCGAGCGCGCAGCACTGGACAAGGACACGATCGTGTCTGACAGCGTCGTGAGAGAGCTTATCGACGTTATGGATGACATCGAAGAGATCGTGGCCAACGCGAACGCGGCATCGTCCAACGCTCTCAAGAGCGAAGCGTATGCTGTCGGCCAGCGAAACGGGATAGACGTATCTTCTGATGATCCGGCCTATCACAACAACGCCAAATACTACGCGGAACAGATGGACGCGCTGCTTAATACGCTCGGGCTGTCCGTCGTAGATGGTGCAATTAACGTCACATTCGAAGAATAAAAAGGAGGAAGAAAAATGAGTTCAGTAACAAAACCGCCCCTTCTGGATGAAACCGGCAAGAACATGTTGCTCGCCTTGGAGGCTGTCGTTGACGCCATCAACGAGATGTCTGGCGGCGTTCTTCAGACGTGGGCGCAGATCCAGAGCGCCGTCCGCCACGGGCGAATTGGTCACTATGTGCAGCAGGGCAGTCAGCTGGAGGTTGAAAGCTCCATCCTCGTTACCGCGGCTGCCGTTGGAGAAGGACTGTCCGTCAGCGTAAACAAGGACACGTTCCTTTCGATGGTTTCCACAACCCCCGGTCTGTATGAGTACGTCTATACTGGCGCAGCGTGGCATCACGGCACTGAGGCAGTGTCTCTCACGAACATCGGTATTACGCTGACCGGCACACCGCACGACGGCGACGAAATTGTGGTAACGATCACTGGCAGCGAGGCAGATTATGACGTCCTCGGCATCGACGAAGACTTTCCCATCAACACGGGAACGCCGCACGTCCTGTCCATCAAGCGAAACAGAATTCTGTCTTCAATCAATTTCGATCCGCCTATGTATTTGTATGCGGTAACCGCTGCTGCATGGCCCAATGGCCTTCCTGCAGGTACCTATAACGTCACGCTCAACCATGCCGCGAGTAGCGGCGGGACGGTACAGGACGGAACGTATCAGTTCACCACTACGCAGACGATCCCCGTTGGCGGCGGAATTCGGCACAGCTCGATCGGCGCTTATCGAAGTGACGGAAATTATACCAAAGCGCAGATTTTGGCTGGTACATTCACAACCTATGCCGCGGATACTATCACTACGCTTGAGACGGGACTCGTGACGACAGAGGGCAACGAAGGCACGAACCTCGGAACGACAACGGCACGCGATCCGCAGTATAAATCCGGCGACTACATCTTCTTTGCTGATTGCCAGGCCCGTGGGTGCAACCGCTATGGCTGGAGCTACATCCGGCAGTTGCTTAACTCCGACGATGCCGTGTTGCAGTGGAAGCCCGCGTCGATCTGGAGCCGTAATATCTCCGCGCAGCCGGAGGGCTTCCTTCATAGTATTGATCCCAACCTCCGAAAGGTTCTGTGTAAGGTCAGAAAGAGACATGCCTTGCCGATCAATTTCGGTTACGGCTATGAGGATCTGGAGGATTATGTTACGCTTGATTCTATCCTTGATGTCTTTGGGCAGTCCAACAATAGCATTTACGAGGGCCCAGTAGATGACGCGGGTACGGTGATCAGGAAGGAGGCGTATTCCTACTGGAAAGCGCGCAACACCAACGCCGATCGCATTAAGCGTGACTCTGGCGGCAATGCAGCGGCATGGTGGCTGGATAGCGCGAACCCCTCCAACGGCAGCAGCGTGTTCAGCGTCTATTCTTCGGGGGCCCGCAACGGCAACTTCGCGAGCAACGCCTACGGGGTCGTGCCCAGCCTGCATATCGGATAATCCGGCCGTCGCAGCGAAAACGGCGCTGCGACAGCAGCGTCGTTTTCGCGAAAAAAATTCCTGTTACGGATATGGTAATATTCTTCCGAAAATGTAACGACTTTTTCCAAATCCGAGCATAGGAAATAATCTCGTGCTATTATGCCGATTGAAGGTGATTGAGAAATGCCGGCACGCGGAATGAAGATGAAGAATATTACAGAGAAGACTCCGGCCCTGCGAGCGGCGAACGAGTTTTCCGAATATGTGCTGAGGCTGCTATGCAAAGAGGACCTTTTCCCGAAACGGTCAAGGTGGCTTATGAGCGGCAAACTGGCGGATATGGTCAATGACTTTCACACTGCAATCTTTCGTGCCAACGAGATCAATGTAGTCACGCCTCAAGAGCGCGACGAGCGTCATTATCAGATCACAATGGCGCTTGCGCATCTGATGGCGATTGATGCCAAAATGAATTTGGCGATGCGCGTTCTGGACATTGAGCCGAATTTGCTTGAACACTATGCGCACCTTGCCAACGAGTGCAGAAGCAGGATCATGACATGGAAGAACAGCGACAAAAAGCGGTATGGCAGCCCTGATGGGCTGAGCAATATCGAGGGAGACAGCTAATGTATGTGTCCCCGGCGTCTTTGCGTGCGTCTGGCGCGGCGCGAACCCCTCCAACGGCAACAACGTGTTCAACGTCAATTCTTCGGGGGCCCGCAACAACAACAACGCGAACAACGCCAACGGGGTCGTGCCCAGACTGTGGGATCGTGAGCGTCGAGTAAGCATTGTCCGAAAGCAAAGCACTCACACAGGGAGCTGTGTTCCTGACCGAAAGGCAAAAAGAGGCCGTGCACGGAAAGTCAAAACCGTGCCTTAGTGACGCCGGAGCTTGAGGTGTCCGGCTATCAGCAGCGGCGACGTGAAGCCGCCCCGTTTATCGGGGCCGCTTCACTTTATTATGCGGAGTACAGAGCAATGGGGTACGATGAGGCTATTACCATGCATGAGCTCGTCCGGGCTATACGGGAATGCAAGCGCGGAGTATCCTATAAGGCAACGCCGATGGATTGGTACTATCACAGTTTGATGCGGGCAGAGACGTTGAAGCGGGACATCTCCAGCGGACGGTACAAACTTCGTCCGGGCTGCAAGGTGCAGATCTATCGTCCAAAGAGGCGGGAGGCTGTTGCCCCGTGGTTTCGAGATCGCGTCTGGCAGCGATCCATGTGCAATAATGGCATATATGAAGACCTGACACGAGATTTCATCTTCGATAATCCAGCTTGCCAAATAGGGAAGGGGACGGATCAGGTCGTCAGGCGCACCGTTCAGATGCTCCGGAAGCTTTACATGAAGGACGGCATGAACGACGGATACGGTATCCATATCGATGTCCGGAAGTATTTCCCGAGCACGCCGCATTCCCTGCTCCATGATCTGGACGAGGCGGTTATAACTGACCGGAGGTATATGCCATTCCTGCATGAGATCGTAGAGAGCACTACCGACGAGAGAGCGGCAGAGGATAAACAAGCAGACCCGTTTGGGGAAAGAGGCACCGGGCTTGGAAGCCCTATCAATCAGCTTCATCAGGTTGCGCTGCTCTCCCATCTGGACCATGAGCTGAAATGTTTCTGCAAATACTACGAACGGTACAATGATGATTTCCTCGTGCTCGACAAGAACAAGGCGACGTGCGAACGGGCCCGCGAGCTGATCTCTGAACGCCTTTACGAAATGGGCCTGACGAGCGTTGACAAGAGCGGAGTCTTCCAGCTCTGCGACGGTTTCTACTTTCTGCGAAAGCGTTTCGTCCTGACAGATACAGGGAAGGTCATTATCAAGATGCACCCAAGCACTCCAAAGTCTGAACGGAGAGCGTTGCTTGGAATGAATGAGGCGCTCAAACGCGGGGAGATTACCATGGACGACATCCGAAACCATTATCAGGCGTTCATAGCCAACGCATCGTACTGCACATGCACAGGCCTTGTGAGGGATATGGACAGCTTTTATACGAAAGTTTTCAGAGAAAGACCAAAGTACAAAAAAGTGAGGAGGATCTTATAATGATGAAAAGTCCCATCAAGTCCGCAGAAGCGCGGGTAGCTGAGCTGACTCGAGAGAATGAGCGGCTGCTCGCACAAACGACGAGGCTCAAAGAGACAGTGGCGTTCCTGGGCGTCTTGAATGACGTCGATATTGACGATCTCTACAACGATGGAGGTGTTGAAAATGGCGAAGGCTAAAGCCGCGGCTCATTCAAAATTCTTCGAACTTGCCAAGAGAAAAAAGGAAAGCGGCGCATGGACGGCGAAGATGATCGAAACCTTGACCGCCGCAGGGAAACTGACAGAAGAGGAGTGCGCGCTCATCCTGGGCGAATAATTCCATGACAAATATGCAACTGATAGACGAGCTTTGCCGTATAACAGAACGGCTCGTTGATTTGGTGCGCGAGATGGCAAACCGCCTCTCTCAGCTTGACAGTCTGAACGAGGAAGAACAGAGGGCCATCATTGACATCGAAAAAACGTGCGCGGATCTGGCCGGCAATGTTGTCAAAAAGTAAGGGGCTGCTACGGCGGCTCCTTTTCAGTTGCACGACAAAAGCCCGTGGGGAACACCCGCGGGCTTTTCCTGTGGGAGGTGATATTATCGTTGGATAATCCAATTACATTCACGCCTGGGCAGCTTGTCGCCACAATTCTCTCCATCTGTGCCGGAATTTGTGCCATAGGTGCCGCGATCGGCTGGGTCATAAAGGCCGTAAAACGCGTTCAGAAACCAAACCAAGACCAAAACAAACGGCTCGACGAAATCGAGGCCAGACTCAAAGAGTATAGCCTGTACTTTAAACGTGACAAAGAGCGTCTGGATGAAATGGACGATGGAAGCCGCGTTACGCAGCGGGCAATCCTCGCACTTCTGAGCCATGGAATAGACGGAAATGACATCGATTCCATGCGAACCGCCAAAAAGGAACTGACAGATTTCTTGACAAGGAGATGAGACAAGTGACAAATAGAGTGTACGATAATCTGAAATACATTGCACAGATCATCCTTCCTGCGCTTGGAACCCTGTATTTTGCGCTTTCGCAAATCTGGGGCCTCCCGTATGGGGAAGCAATCGTCGGCACAATCGCGGCGATTGACGCATTCCTGGGCGCGGTGCTGAAGATCAGCAGCGACCGTTTTTACAAGGTAACCAAGAAGGAGGAAAAGAGCAATGAAGACAGCGAATGAGGTCTTGGACGTTGCCCGTTCCCAAATCGGTGTGACGGAGAATCCCCCAAACTCGAACTGTACTCCCTATGGCAAGGCATACGGCTGGAATGGCGTGCCTTGGTGCGTGATTTTTTTGTGGTGGTGTTTCAGGGAGGCTTGGGCCTCCGACTTGTTCTGTGGCGGCGAGAAAGTCGCGGCAGTCGAACAGGTGATCCACTACGCCAAATCCCATGGCCAGTGGGTGACGGCGCCATATAAGCCCGGTGATGTGCTTTGCTATGACTTCGAGCTGGACGGCAGCGAGGATCACGTCGGCATCGTCGAGAGCGTAAACGTTGCCAGCGTTGTCGCCATAGAAGGCAACACATCGGCTTACGGGAGCCAAGACAACGGCGGAGCTGTGCTCAGAAAGACGCGACCGCTCTACCAGATCATGGGTGCACTGCGCCCCGAGTATTACGATGAGAACGGCGGAGACGATGAACCTGTTGTTCCGGATAATCCGGACGACGACAATGAAACGGAGGAGTTCGACGTGGCAACTCTCAAGATGATATCCAAAGGCAGCGGCGGAAGACAAGTCCGCTCGATGCAGATGCTCCTGATCGGCTATGGGTTTAGCTGCGGGAGCTATGGCGCAGACGGCGTGTGCGGCGTAATGACCGATGCGGCGATCCGCTCCTTCCAGCACTCTGCTGGTCTCGAAGAAGATGGCATTTGCGGCCCGCTCACCTGGGCCGCTCTTCTCGGTGCCAATTGACGCAGCCGGAGGCTCTCACGAAGAGAGCCTCCGGCTTTTTACACTTTACTTGAAACTGCACTTGCAACTGCGCGCAAGGTTGTTGCAAGTTTTATTTGTTGCGCTTCGCAATCGCCCAGTCTGCCAACGGCAGAACGCATCCAGCCCAGTCTCGGATTGCCTCATCCGTCCCACAGGCATCACAGATATACACCTTAGCGTACCGGCTCAGCGCGTTGGTGTGCAGTCGATCCTTTACGGTCATTTTCCCGCAGCGGGGGCAGAAGCGTATGCCGTCGGTCTGCACCTTGGCAAAGGCCTTGATCTTCTTCTTGGCGTCCTCCGTCTCGAACATCGCGCTGAATTCCTCGAAGCTCGGCAGCCCGGCGGCGGCCATGGCGTCGCTCGCCGCTTGCAGCTCATCGGGCGTCCAATCCTTACTCATTGTTTTCTCCTTTCAATTCGACCTCCAGTACCGGCCCGTAATTCGGATATGTTTTTGCGGTGACTCTTTCCACTTCCCTATCTGCGCGATAAGAGCCGCCTTTGTATTCTTCCTTGCGGGTCATGCAAAGCGTTTTGCTTCTTATCACGATAAATACATGAGATAATGGTGCTACTTCCCATAGCTCTTTTACTGTCATCTCACATTCCTTTCTCCCCGTACTGCCGTTAGGTCAGCGTTCAGATTATAAGTGGTGGTCGTACTTGAACCTGCTGTTGTTTCCGGTCAGCTGGATCGGCGTCACCTCGAACAATGAGCCATCCCGCTCATAGTGTTCCGTCCAAGCGCACCCTCCGTACTTTTTCAAATACTGCTTGGCGATGGCGATTGAGCAGAGGAAGAAGTCGTTGACTCGTTCGACCTGCTCACGCTTATCCGCGGGGATGGTGTCGGGGAAGATTTCGTGACCGCTTTTCAGGATCACTCCACAGCCGTTTTCCAAGAGAGTGCTTTCTGCCGTCCCTTCCGGGAACTGATAATAGGAAAGTCGCATTTCGTTTTCCTTTCTGCCCTCGTAACCTCCGGGGCGGGCATCTATCATTCAATGGCGGACTCGATGCTGCTGATAGCTTCCTCCAGATTGCTGACGGCGTCATCCAGATTGTCACAGGCTTCCTCTGCCCGCTCGTACCGTTCGCTGCTCTGAAGGTTTTCAGGCATGTTGTCCCGGTAGTCTTCCTCTTCCTCTTTCAGCTCTTCCAAGCTGGCTTTCAGTTCCTCGAGCTGGTCAATGATCTCCTGCAAGGACTTTCTGCGGATCTTGTTCATTCTGCTTCCTCCTTATCTCAGGTCGAATACCTGTCCGCGAACTTTGATGGTGTACTTTACGAATTGCTTCCCGGAGCGGCTCTTAACGTGGTGCTTGGTGATGCTTTCGATCTCCGTTGACTTGACGGTCTTGCACTTCGGCTGACGCCGGACGTATGGAAGCACAACTTCCTTCGCCTGATCGCTGAGCTCCTGCCTTTCCGGAACATATCTTTCGTAATACCTGGCGCTGGCCTTTTCCTGCTGCGCGATTGCCTCCTCCCACGTTCCGTACCACTTTTTGTCGTTGCGGCTGGCTCTCCCAATCTCATAGAATCTCTTGGACGAGAGAACTTCAAGATTTTGGTTCCAAACAGTGCCCCAGGTACTTGCACTGTGCGGTGTCACGTCATCGGTCACGCGTCCGACGATGAGCTCAATGCCCTCCATGTTGTAATACCGATCTCCGATCCTCTCGCATGGCCGGCAGAAGCTGTCAAGGAGTATCCGGATGATCTCTTTTCCATCTGTCAGGTCAATCTTTCCAATCTCGCCCTGGCTGCCGTTCATCGTGGCGGTGTTGATCGTGTATCCCTTGGCCAGATACTCTGTAACCTTCTCGGTATACTCGCGGTTGATAGTTTCGAATTTCATGTCGTTTCTCCTCTCAATACTTCGTGTTCTTGTGATCGTCCAGGTGCTTGAAGAAGTCGTCGACCTCGGCGAGAGTTCCGAGCACATCCTCGTAGGCACCAAGGCCGCTGGCGCGGATGATTCTGTAGTAGCCCTGGCGGTTTCTCAGGAGACCGAGGCCGTTCGCCTCAGCAATCTTGGTGGCCGTCCTTGTGAGCTTTCCCATGCTCTGGATGTTGTGGTCTTCGCCTCTCTCAAACGCGGTCTTGGAGTTGATGTGATCGATGTACCTCATTTTGATTTCTCCCTTGTGTTTTCTACCCAGCTGTGTTATCTTGAGGGGGAGGGGAGATTTCCTCTCCCCCTCAGCCGGGGTTAGTCCTCGGTGTCGCCCTGCTTGATCTTGCTGGGCTTAATCGTGATCGTGATCCGGTCTGCCAACTCTGGATGATCTGCGATAAGCTTCAGAAGTTCTTGCAGGGCTTTTTCTTTTTCGCTCAATTATCTCGCCTCCTTTTGTCTCTTTCTGGTTATATTATAAACTATTCGGTTTAATTTGTCAACCCTTTATTTTAACTTTTTTGTATAAATTTGAGAAATTTTCGTTGACAAAATAACCTGTTTGGTTTAATATGGACGGCGAGGAGGCGTGATCATGACAGCACGACAAATAGTTGAAATGGGCGTTGCATACGCTGGCATCTCGAATTCCGAACTTGGCCGTCGACTCGGCTGGTCTCCGCAGCTGCTCAATAAGCGGTTGAACACGGGGAAGTTCACCGTGGAGGAGTGGGAGAAGATAGCGGAGGCACTTGGGGCAAGGACATTCTTGGGCTTCGAGTTCTCGGACGGCAAGAAGATAGGCCTATGACGGCAACAGTTCCTGATGACATAAAAAGCCCCGGGCACTTGAAGCACCCGGGGCAAGGAGTTCCGTCCTATCCTTTCCTTGTATCAGAATTGTCGTCAGGCACATACTGGAGGATATCGCAGACATCGCACGACAGAGCCTTGCAGATAGCATTGAGATGCTCCAGTGATATTCGATCGCAGAAGAATTCATTGTACATGTGACTGATTGTTGCAGCTCTGATACCCGTGATACGCGATAGAGCGGATTGCGTCATACGCCGTTCGCCAAGGCGTGTGGAGAGTAATATTCTTATCATAGACTGTAACTCCTTTACGAGAATGTACCATATAATTACACTCCTCGCTTGAATTTGGAAGAAGTTTACGCCTTTGGGTAAGATTATGTCGAAACGCGTAACAGATTGGCCCAAACAGGCGGCGGACCGCGAGCGCAGAAAGCTGCTCGAAAAAAAGGAAGAGGCCAGCTCATACGGCTGACCTCTTTCTCTGATAAGTCACTTCAAAGAAGCGTTTGAAGAAACGGTGTTCTCGAAGGACTGATATGGTGCTACACTCGGGACTGCTCGAGAACACCGCGCCGCCAGGTGGATCATCACCCGAGGATTCTGATAGTCCCGGATAATCGAGGTCAATGTCTGTGCCGTAATTGTAGTGGATGGTGATCTTCTCGTCGAAGACGTAGACGGCGCGGACGAATACGCTGATCACGTTTCTGACAAAGCTCCGGTCTGTCCAGTCTCCGTCGCGGAGGGAGAAGAGCCATCCGCTGACCTCTTCAGGAGCGGGCAGACGGTCGGCAACGTCCTCCAGCCGGATTGCTTCCTCGATCTCGTTCCTTGCGTCTCTCAGCTCTTCCATGCGCTGCTGCGTGAACTCGTTGAACACGCCCGCGCCGATAGCCTTCAAGAAGTTTTCAATTTCCGTGTTCACCGCTGCAAGCTCGCCCTGCAGCGTTTCTTTTTTTCTGTCGCTGCGGATGGACTCTGTTGCCCTCCTGTACCCGTCCACGATCCACGCAACCAGATTATCGTCCATCAGCTCCGCTTTTACGGCCTCGATCACGAACGCCTCAAGAGGCTTCTGCGGTTCGTTCTTTTTATCACACGCCTTGTCGTACCGCTTCCGGTTGCAGGCATAGTAATTGAACTTCTGCCCGGACTTCCCGGTACCCGTCTGTGCGGTCATGGGAGAGCCGCATTTCCCACAGAACAGTTTTCCACCCAGCAGGTATTCGTCGTTCATCCGCTGCTTCCCCCTTGGCTTCTTTTTCGTTCTCAGTATCTCCTGCACACGGTTGAACGTGCCCTTGTCCAGGATGGCCGGTATTCCGTCTTCGATCATGATGTCCGCAAAGCGATAGACGCCTACGTATTTGTCGTTTGTCAAAAGACGCTGGAAGCTCTGTTTCTTCCATTCACCGCCCCGCCTCGTGCGGATCCGGCGCCGGTTCAGGTCCGTTTGGATATCTGCAATGCTCCAGCCGTTGACGATCCTCGAATAGATCTCTTTGACGATCTCCGCCTCTTCTTCGACGATCTCAAACCGTCCGTCTTTCCCTTTCCGATATCCGAAAGGCGGGAGGTTGTTTACCTTGGCCTTTGATGCGTTATCCATCATCCCGCGCTTCACGTCTTCGGCGAGGTTTTCAATATAGAACTGGTTGACGTTCATCATGTTGCGGAGGGCAAATCTCCCCGCCGCAGTGTCGTCAAAAGACTCCTCCACATAGAGACAGCGAATGCCCAGCTCGGCGAGCTTCTGCTCGTTCATCATGGCCTGCAGCATATTTCTCCCGATGCGGTTGCTCTTCCATGCAATGACGTAATCAAACGTTCCGGTGGCCGCGTCGTGCATCATACGCTGGAACGCGGGGCGCTTGTCCGTCTTTCCCGAGATTGCCCGGTCCGCATATCGCTCGATAATGCTCAGACCCTCACGCGCAGCATATGCCTCACACGCCTTGTACTGCTGCTCAATGGATACGTCCCGCTGGTTATCTGACGAGTATCGGGCATAGATAACGGCTGCACCGTCTGTCAGCGGCTTCTTTTTCAGACAAACTCACCCCTTTCGCCCGCGTACTATGATTTGATCAGGACAGTTTTACGGCGGTCCCGGTCAGGTACAAGTAATCCGCCATGCCGGAGGAGTGGTATGCGTCAGCTTTGAATCCGACAATGGCGTCTGCTTTCATCTGCGTTGCATACTCCAAAAGCTGAGCCATTGCCTCGTCCATACCAGTGTGCCAGCCTCTGTCAACACCCTTCTTTGTCGCTCCGATTGAAGCCAAAACGCAGGAACTGACGATGCCAAGATAACTGCTGATCTGCTTTCCTTCAACGGTAGGCGTTGTTGTGATAATCATTCTTCTCCAACCTTTCTCAATATCTTGTGTTCTTCGCTTTGCTTCCTTGTGTATGGCCCGTAATGTTTTGACGCCAAGGCGTAAACTTCTCCATAACCCCGTGCATGTTTTTACACTTTGTGATATGATACGGTCACTGTCGGCAGCACTTTACAGGAAAGGAGCTGCATCATGACAAAAAGGGAAATCAACGACCTTGTGAAGCAGATCGAAGCTCTCCCACCGCAAACGCGAGATGTCGTTTTGCAATTTCTGGGTGTTCTTGAGCAAGAGCAACAAACTCGACGAGCTGCTTCTGCAAATCTGCGTCAAGAATAGAGATTCGGCCAGCAAGCTCGCTGCCCTTCGGGGCGGCGGGCTCTTTTTTTCTTTCCTCGCCATATAACAAGTAATCAACAGAAACGCCCAAATAATCAGCAATGCTGTGCAAACGTTCACCCGGGAACTCGCCCTTCCTCAATTGTGCAATATAGGCATTTGCAAAGCCAAGATCACGCTCAAGCCTTGCGATAGGTATCTTTCTCTCTTTGCAGATTGCCTTTACCCTCTCAACGCTGTTCATATAGTCCTCCGAAAAAATTGAGAAAAACCTAAATTTTGGGTTGACAAATTAGAGAACAGGCTATAATATGGGGGTAGAGATTAGAGATACCCCTACATATCAATAGAGTGTCCTCAAATGATTTGTGGCTATTTCATTTTAGATTGTTTTCTATTGTATGTCAAGGGGGATTCAGATAATTCTCTAAATATGAACTGAGAGGAAGGAGGAGAGAGGATGATCTTTGAGAATATCCAGCGGCTCTGTGAAGCAAGAGGCATCACGATTGGCGCGCTGGAAAGGAGCTGCGGTCTCGGCAACGCTACCATTCGCGGCTGGGAAACCAGCAACCCGCGCGTCGACCGTCTCAAGATCGTGGCAGATTACTTCGGCGTAACGGTCGACGCTCTGATCACGGGCACTGGAAACTGAGGAGGGCGATAATCCCAAACGAAATCCAAGTAACAAAAAATGCCGTCATCCATGCAGATAACGGCAAAGGGGGAGGCTCTGATCGCAGCGATTGAGACGGGGCTGCTCCCGGAGATCGAGAAGGACGGCGTGCGCGGATACGATGACGAGCTTTTCTCACGCTTCTGGCACGAGTTCGTTGCCCGGATGCAGATGTGGCACGATTGGCCTTACGGCAGCAGGTAACGGACGATCAGGGCGCTGATCACGCCGGCCGCTACAGCATCTGAGGGCATGAAACAACAGAATACTATCCGTTCCCCCGCGCCGGTCCGCCGTCTCCTTTTCTTCACGCGGCTCCCGGCCTGGGCAACCGACGAGCTGCTTCTTTTTGCCGTTCATACGATGTCAGTTCACTCACCCTCCTGATAGATCGGCGCGGGCCGGCGCAGGGGAACGGATAGGAGAAAGGAGAAGAAATGAAGATCGACTTCAGCAAAATTCCGGAACGGCATCAGACCGACCTCTGCATTGCGGCCATACGCGGCTGCATGGAGGCAATGAAAACGCCCGAGGGTCGCGCAGCGATCGAGAAGGGAAAGCAGAAGTATCTCCTGATGAGGGAGAGAATGGAAAGAGGTGAGATCGAATGAAGCGTATGACCGGAACGCGGATCGTCTGCGCCGTTGCCGCGCTTGTCGGCGTCTGCGGTTTTCTGCTTGCGTTCGGCGCAGTCGGCGCTGCCGAGAGCAGCGGATCGATCTCGTCCATGATCATCCCCGCGGTTGTCGGCCTCGGCCTTATGGCCATCGCCGTTGCCATCGGGAACTCTACGCATGGAAGGAGGTGAGACTATGAAATACAAAACCTGTCCCGAATGTGGAGCGCATCTCGACCACGGCGAGCGGTGCGACTGCCGGGGCAAAAAAGAGGACGCACCCTCCGCCAAGGATGCGCCCAAAAAACACCGACCTGATTGTGATGGATCAGGAACTGTATCTATTCTATCCCAAATTGACGACGCTGTCAATAGGAACGATCTTCCGGCCTTTATGGATTGCCTCGGTATCCGCGCGAAAGAGGCCACGACGGCGCTGAAAGAGCGCTTTGATCTGCTCGACAAGAGCATCATATTGAAGTGCTGTGAGCCGGAACGCTACGGCTGCGTGCTGCACCCGGACGGTTATCAGATCCTGCGGGGCATGTTCCCGGAAAATGCATCAGGCCCCGCGAGCCCTCCAGAGCGCTCCAGAGCGCGCAGAGGGGACAGACATAAACTGACCGCCCGAGTCATGGCAAGGCTGCCAGAAGAGAAGCGAAGGCAGTTGCAACTGTATCTCCGCTTTGAGGGATACAGCACCGTGAACGACTGGATCGTTTCACAGGTGGATCAGTACATCGAAAGGATGGCGAAGAAGTATGGTTGACGATCATCCCGTGATCCGGAACATGGAGCGCACAGGATACCCGGACGGAAAAGAGCCGGACTATCCGCATTGCCCGATCTGCGGCTTTGAGTGCGGAACCGTGTACTACAACAGAGACGGTGAAATCGCCGGCTGCGACGAATGCATGAGCAGCCGCGACGCGTGGGAAGCCGAAGAGTGCTTCCCCGGAAAGGAGCAGTAATGGCAAAGTTCATCTTTACCTACGGCAGTGAGGGACAGCCCTTTGTCGGCGGCTGGACGGAGATCCAGGCTGACGACGAAGATCAGGCAATCGCGGCCTTCCAAATCTTCCACCCCAACAAGGACGGCTTTCTGAACTGCTGCTCCGTTTACACGGAGGACGAGTTCAAGCGTACACGGATGGCGGGGCCGAAGGGAAACCTCGGTCGCTTCTGCCATGAAACGATCACCCTGCAGCGCAGCGTGATCGAAAACTGAAAGGAGTAAACTTATGCAGTTTCACGATCTCCAGAAGATGCTTCTGGATAATTTCAACTTATTGCACACGGCATACGGCGCGGCATTCCAGACCGATGCTGACAAGGACAGGCTGTGGAGTGTCTACCTTGAGAGCTTTCCGGAGAGAAAGAACCCGATCTACCGCACGCGGCGCGAGTTCGACTGCTCCTGCTGTCGGCACTTCATCAAGAGCATCGGCGGCATCATCTTCATCGATGATCAGCAGCAGACGCACACCATCTGGGGCTTCCAGATTTCTGATCAAGACTTCCAGATAGTCCTCGACGCGCTGGACACCTATGTAAAGAGCTGCGCAATCACAGGCGCCTACCTCTCCGCGTTCTCGTCAGTCGGCACAAAGCAGTCGCATGAATCCGACGCTGACGGAAACGTGACAACCTGGGAACACTTCTACCTGCCATTGCCCGCCGACATGATCCACCGCAGCGGTAGGACGATTGACACCGAGCTGTCCCAGCGACGCGATACGGCGCACGTTTTCGGGCGCTCGCTCAACGAGATCTCGATGGACGCGATTGACACGGTTCTCGACCTGATCGGCTCTAACACGCTCTACAAGGGCTCGGAGTGGAAGAAACCGCTCGAAGAGCTGAAGAAGTACAAAGAGGAGTATGAATCGTTGCCGGCGCCGCGCCGCAAGATGTACGTCTGGAAGCAAAGTGGAAAGGTCGGCCCCGTCATCGGCCGCATCAGGAACCACTCCATCGGCGTCCTGCTGAGCGACATATCGAACGGCACGGATCTGAACGCCGCGGTCACGAGCTATGAGCGGATCGTCGCTCCGGCGAACTACAAGCGCCCGAAGGCAATCTTCACCGCCAAAATGCTCGAAGACGCAAAGCAGAAGATCATGGAGCTCGGCTACATGGACTCCCTCTCCCGCCGTTACGCAAAGCTCGATGATATCACGGTGAACAACATCCTGTTCTCCAATCGCGACGCTGCGAAACGCATCAAGGGCGGCGTGTTCGACGAGATGCTTGCGGAGGCAAAGACCTCTCCGAAGAAGTTCGACCGCGTTGAGGAGATTCCTATCGAGAAGTTCATCGCCGACGTCCTCCCGACTGCAAAGGAGCTGGAGGCGTTCATCGAGAACCGCCACACCCGGAACATGGTCTCCCTTATCGCTCCCGTCAATCCCGACGCACCGTCCATGTTCAAATGGGGCAACCCGTTTTCGTGGGCGTACTCGGGCAACATGACCGACAGCAACATCCGCGAGAACGTCAAGAACGCGGGTGGCAACGTCGACGGCGTCCTTCGGTTCTCAATCCAATGGAACGACGGAGCCGAATGGAGCCAGAACGACCTCGACGCGCATTGCGTGGAGCCCAACGGCATGCACATCTTCTTCAGCACGAAACGCTCCCAGAAGACCGGCGGCTGGCTCGATGTGGACATCACGCATCCGCACAGAGGCGAGCCCGCGGTCGAGAACATCTCGTGGCCGTCCAAGTCGCGGATGATCCCCGGCGAGTACGTTTTCTTCGTCCACCAGTACGCCAACAGAGGCGGTCGCGACGGCTTCCGCGCCGAGATCGCGTTCGACGGGCAGACGATCCAGTTCGACTACCCGAAGGAGTTGCGGCAGGACGAAAAGGTGAAGGTCGCCACCGTCACGCTCCACAAGGATGGTACGTTCAGCATCGCGGAACACCTCCCGTCCTCGACCGCCTCGAAAGACCTGTGGGGCGTGAAGACCATGAGCTTCGTGCCCGTCACAGTCGTCATGCTCTCCCCGAACTACTGGGACGAGCAGAAGGGGATCGGCAACAAGCACTATATGTTCATGCTGAAAGATTGCGTGAACCCGGAGAAGCCAAACGGCTTCTACAACGAGTTCCTCAAGCAGGAGCTTGCAGAGCACAGGCGCGTGTTCGAGGCGCTCGGCGGCAAGATGGCCGTCGAGATGGTAGATGATCAGCTTTCCGGCCTCGGATTCAGTTCTACGCTCCGCAACGAGCTGGTCGTCAAGGTCAAAGGCGCCACTGAGCGCATTATGAAAATCAAATTCTAAGGAGGAAAAGAAATGAATACCAACATTTTTGAGATCGCAGCCAAGGAGAAATACCGCTTTCCGTACAAGGGCCAGATTACCACGGAGGACCTGTGGGATCTCTCTTCCGCCCAGCTCGACCTCATCTACAAGACGCTGAATGCCGAGAAAAAGACCACCGAGGAAGACTCTCTGCTCGGCCAGCGTACCGCAGCGGAGCAGACGCTCCTGAACAAGATCGAGCTGGTGAAGTACATCTTCTCGGCGAAGCAGGCGGAGATCGAGGCGCGGAAACAGAAGGCGGTCAACGACGAGAAGAAGCGCCGCATCATGGAACTGATCGCATCGAAGGAGGATGCCGCCCTCGGCGAGAAGTCTATCGATGACCTGAAGAAGATGCTCGCCGATCTGGACTGAACTGAATCGTGACATTGAAAGGAGCAAAAAATGATTAACGAGCCCAACGAAATGACCTTTGACAGCAAGAAGTTCTCCATGATCCTCTACGGCTCCCCCGGCGTCGGCAAGACCACGCTGGCCCTCTCTGCGCCGGACCCCGTTCTGATCGACTTTGACCGTGGTATCTCCCGCATCAAGGCGGAGCACCGCCGTCTGGCCAAGGCTGTCATCACCCTGGACACCTACGAGGAGGTCCTGAAGGACATCGAATCCCCGGTTGTCGCCGCCGCGCAGACCATCGTCATCGACACGGGCGGCAGCTTCGTGACCTTCCTCCAGGACTGGGCCATGCGCAGCAACCCCTCCGTGAACAGGCAGAAGAACGGCGCGATCTCCCTCAAAGGCTTCGGCGCCGTCAAGAGTGAGTTCATCCGCTTCACCGGCTATGTGAAGGACGTGCTGAACAAGAACGTGATCTACGTCTTCCACACCGAGGAGAAGACCGACAAGGACGGCAACACCCAGCAGCGCCTTATGTGCGAGGGCGCGGCCAAGAACATCGTCTGGACGCCCTGCGATTTCGGCGGTTACATCCAGATGATCGGCCAGGAGCGGAGAATCTTCTTCTCCCCGGAGCAGGAGTTCTTTGCCAAGGGGTGCCACGGCATTACCGGAAACTACCCCATCCCGGCCCTGGGTCCCAACGTCCCCAACGACTTCCTGACGCGCATCTTCGACAAGGCCAAGGCAAACATCGCCGAGGAGACTGCCGAGTACATCCCGCTCAAAGAGAAGTACGACGCCGCCATTGCCAAGGGCAAGGAGATCGTCGCCGGCATCACCGATGTGGAGACCGCCAATGCCGCCATGCCGCAGATCAGCTCCATTGAGCACGCGCTCACGTCGAAGAAAGAGATCGGCGTGATGTTCAACGCAAGAATCCGCGAGCTCGGCCTTTTTTTCGACTCAGTTCTGAAGAAGTACACACCCGCTCCGAAGGAGGACTGACATGTTCCTGATCACGCAGAGCCTGCTCTCGTCCTGGGGGTACATGTACAACTGCAGGGAGGACGTGCAGGAGCAGGCCAAAGAGGACTTCATTCGTTCTCTGAACCGTGAGCCCATCCCGGCCAACGAAGCCATGCAGGCCGGCATCGACTTTGAGCGCCTTTGCTACTCCATCGCCAACGGCACCTTCTCCCCGGAGTTCGTCACCGATGGGACGGTCAATAAGTCTTCCTACGGCGACGGTGAGCTCATGGGCTACAACAAGTACCCGAAGAACTACGACGGCGCGAAGAAGGTGGCCGACATCATCCGCGGCGGACAGATTCAGGTCAATCTCCGGAGGCCGATCACCGTTGACGGCACCCGCTTCCTGATCCACGGCGTTCTGGACGTTCTGAAAGCCGGCGTCATCTATGACGTGAAGTACAAGGTCATGAGTTTCGGCAGCCTTTATCTCGCAGGAAGCTATCTGGACAGCCCGCAGCACCCGGCATACTTCTACCTTGTGCCGGAGGCCAGAGAGTTCCAGTACCTCGTCAGCGACGGTACGGACCTGTACGTCGAGACGTACACACGGGAGAACACCCCGTACATCGGAGATCTGATTGCGGAGTTCGTGACCTCCGTCAAGGGCATGGGGCTGTATGAGCTTTACACGGAGAAATGGCTGGCATGAAAGGGAAGCTAAAAGACCTGACCTTTGGCGCGCACGGTGAGCAGCACATCACGATCACCGTCACCCAGGACTTCCGGGAGAGCTTCGACGCCCTGAAAGAGAACGACGTCAACGTCACCATCAAGAAGTGGCGGGAGCCCAGGAGCAAAGATGCCAACGCCTACTTCCACGTCATCGTCAACAAGATCGCTGAGGCCATGAGCCTCAGCGACGACGAGGTAAAGAAAAGCCTGGTGGTGCAGTACGGCGCTCTGGCAAAGGACGAGAACGGCAACACCCTCGGCTGCATGCTCCCGGAAGCTGCCGACATTGAGGACTTCTACCCCTACACCCGCTGGTTCAAGTCCATGGAGCTCGACGGCAAGAAGTACAACTGCTACCTGTTCTACAAGCGGACGCACACCCTGGACACGAAGGAAATGTCCCGGCTGATCGACGGGGCAATCACGGAGGCCCGGCGCCTCGGCATCGACACGGATACGCCGGAGCAGATTGCGAGATACAAGGAGGAATGGAGACCGTGAAAGTGATCTGCCCATACTGCCACCGACCGGCAGAGCTGACGGACAGCAAGGAAATCTACGGCCGCAGTTACGGCAAAAAGGTGTGGATCTGCCGCGAATGCCTCGCGTGGGTCGGTTGCCAGAAAGGTACAAACAAACCGATCGGCCGGCTGGCCAACGCCGAGCTTCGGCACTGGAAGATGCTTGCACACGACGCCTTTGATCCACTCTGGAAGTACGGACGCTTCAGAGGTGACCGCGACGCAGCCTACCGATGGCTCGCCAGGCAGATGAGGAAGCCGCTCAACAGTGCGCACATTGGCATGTTCGACGTGAACGACTGCAAAACGGTCGTCGACCTCTGCCGCAAAGAAAGGAGTATTTGAAAATTGGATAACTCACTCAACACCTGCGTCATCAGCCTCGAAGAGTACGCACGGCTTATCCGCTGCGAAAACTTTCTGAAGCTAATCTTGTCACACGAGATCGACAAATCCTATCCGTCGCCGGCCGAAGAGCAGATCCGGCGCATTCAGAATCTTATGGAGCAGGAGGAGAAAAATGGATCTTAATCAAATTGTCCTGATCGGACGCCTTGTGCGCGATCCAGAGCTCCGGAAAACTTCGAATAATGTTTCTGTCGCTGCCTTCACCCTTGCCGTTGACCGCCCCAAAGCGGCCAACGGCGAAACGAAAACGGACTTCATTGACTGCATAGCGTGGCGCCAGACTGCCGAGTTCCTTTGCGGATACTTCGGAAAAGGCGAGCGGTGCGCCGTCTCAGGGCGGCTCGATATATGCGTGTGGAAGGACAAGAACGGAAACAACCGCAAGACGGCGGAAGTCATCGTTGAAAATGCGTACTTCTGCGAGAAAAAGAGCCGCGGAAACACGTCGGAGACGATGCCGGCTCTCGAAAATCCATCGCCTGGCTTCGAAGAACTCGAAGAAGACGACGGAGATCTGCCGTTTTGAGGAGGGAGAGTAAATGGCACGGGAACAATTTACGTTCTATCGCAGCTTTTGGGAAGCATGCAAAAACCTGAAAGACGCTGATCGTTTGTCCATGCTGGACGCTGTGTGCGCCTACGCTCTCGACGGCGAAGTCCGGCCGATGACCGGAGCTTCGAAGGGCATGTTCATCTTAATCAAACCCGTTCTTGATAATGCTGAAAGGAAATCAAGAGCGGGCTCGGCGAGAAACAGAAAAGAAACAAACGACGAACAGAACGCGAACAGAAGCGAAACAGAACGCGAACAGAATGACGTAATCACGCTGACATTCTGCGAACAAAACGCGAAGGAGAAAGAGAATGAGATAGAGATAGAGAAAGAGAATGAGAATGAGATAGAGATAGAGAGAGAGAAAGATATTTATATATCTCTTAAAGAAGAAAAAGAAAAAGAAGAAAAATCTGTCCGTCAGTCTTTCGAAAGCTCAGGACTCGAAAAAAAGGCCTTCGGCGAATACGTCCGCCTCGACCTCGTTGAATACGGCGAGCTCGTCAGGGAACTCGGGATAGACGCTTATTTCAAAGCGAAAAAGGCGGTTGACGTTGTCGAAAACGAAAACTGTGATGATTGGCCCGCGCTGATCCGGCAGGCTGCAAGAAAAGAGGGAATGCCATGACGACTGAAGCCGAGATGTTCCACGACTATCTGACGGGAGGCTGGGACGAGATTATGACGTTTCAGGAGTACAAGGACAGAGAGCGTGGCAGGCACAAAACAAATCCCAAGCCCGTATGCAGGTGGATGTCTGGAAACTTTGACGAGAAGATATGCTGCAACGTTTCGTCTCCTGCGCGTGCTGATGCCTGCCCGGTATCACTCCACCCGTGGATGTGCAGGTTTTACGAAAGGAGAAGAGGATGAACATGAAGAAGGTTTTTACACAAGTTGCAGCCCTCGCCGCGCTTATGGCGTTCTGCGCTCCGGCACATGCGATGCGGATGATGGACGTATATCCCGGCGAGCTTCCGCTCTGCGAGACCGTAAAAGCCAGTTGCAACTGCGCTTCTCGCAAAGATGAGGCGCCGGACATATTCGAACATGCGGAAGAAGAAACGACGATCTGCGAGGCGAGAGAGGCCTCGGATTTGGAGATCATCGCTTGCGTCGTTTACAACGAGGCTGGGTACGGATGCACTGACCGCCATCAGGAGCTCGTTGCCGCCGTCGTGGTTAACAGGGTATGCGACAACCGATTTCCGTCATCGGTGTACGGCGTAGTGACCGCGCCGTACCAGTACGACGTGGCCTACGCGACGTATGGCAGCTGGGCCATGACGCGGGCGATGCAGTCGGACGTGTGGGATCACTGTTTGGAGATCGCGGAGCGGGCATTGCGCGGTGAGATTGACTGTCCGGCGAATGTTCTCTTCCAGGCTGAATTCTTGCAGGGCAGCGGAGTCTACGAGATAGGGTATACCTCGTACTCAACGACGTATTTCTGTTACGGGTAAGGAGAACAGACATGAAAACAACCGATCTGACAACTACGGGCGGCAAGAGAGGAGGAAAACCATGCTTGTCACTTGTAAGGTAGACGATTGCAAACATAACGATGACGGGAGCTATCGGTGTGGATCGCAGCCGCCTACAAGGGAGGCTATCTGAAATAACATGGCCAGGAAGCCGCACTTCATCGACCAGAGCAAGAAGGAGCTGGTCAAGATCTTCGATGAGGCGTGTGCCAGACACAACCGCTGGACGGTCTGGTCTGACTTCATGGCGCTGATCGCCATCAGCATTTCAAACACCGTTGACAGCGCACACGCGGAGGAGCGGGAGAAAACCTACCTGCAGATTGCCAAAAAATACAACCGGCACGAAATAGAGTGCTGCTCCCGGATGTTCGCTGAGATCGTCCTCGGCATGGAGGCAAACCCGGATCAGGATTTCCTCGGAGACCTCTTCATGACGCTGGAGCTCAGCAACAGCCACGCGGGACAGTTCTTCACCCCGTACTGCGTGTGCCAGGCAATGGCGAAAATGACAGAGCCGGATATCCCTGGGCGCATAGAGCGTGAACACTGGATATCCGTCAGCGATCCGGCATGCGGAGCCGGTGCGCTGCTGGTGGCATTCGCCAACGAGTGCATGGCGCAGAAGGTCAACTATCAGACCTCGGTGCTGTTCGTGGCCCAAGACATAGACTTCGTGGTCGGCTGCATGTGCTACATCCAGCTCAGCCTCCTCGGCTGCGCCGGGTATGTGGTGATCGACAACTCAATCACGCATCCGTCAACGAGCTATGATCCCCGCGGCCTGATCCCCCGCGACAATGGGCAGATATGGTACACGCCCTTCTACTTCCGGGAGGAATGGCACTTCCGGCGCCAGTTCTTCCTGATCTCAAACATCATGCCTGCGCAGCAGGCAGAACAGCCGGCCACCGAGCCGGACCCACCCGCCCCGGAGCTTGTAGAGCGGAAAAGCGGTCAGCTCTCCTTCTTCTGAGGCATAACAACGATAGGAGGAAATGAACAATGACAAATGGCAGGAAACTGACTTGCTATGACTGCACGCATTATAATCCGAAAAACGAGGATTGCGATCTTGAACATAAAATCAAAGCTCTTTTTTACCCCTCTGACGGTGGGTGTGTAGATTTTAGCCAGCACCCTGAAAAGTCGTACTTCTCGCACGTATGCTGCGAAGTATGCGGTGGGATTTACAGGCCGGAAAAATCGCAGCACTACATCGCACGAGGAAAGGACACAGCGGGCGTTTTTGACAAACTCACAAAAGGCGAAGTCTCAATCTACGACGCTTACGACTGCCCGCATTGCGGGGCGCAGATGATCGCGCAGGAGCGAAAGAGGATATATGATGAGGCTGATTGTGTTTCAAAAGACGAGGACGACGCGGACGATGCGGACGACGAAGTAAACACTGCGCTTGAGGGGCCGCAGCCAGGCGAGCATATTCAATTCTGTGGGCAAGAGTGGGTGGCGCTCGGAATTGAGCAAGGCGGGCTGCTGGTCATCAAGGCAGAGCCGTTGCCGGAGAAAACGCCGTTTGACAAGGACGGAGTTACAGATTGGCGCAAGTCATCTCTGCGCAAGTACCTAAACGGCGAATATCTGGATAGTCTCGGCGACACGGGTGACGCGCTGCTTGAGTTTGAATCGGACTTGACGGCGGATGACGGCCGGAAAGACTACGGCACATGCAAGGACAAGGTTTTCCTGTTGAGCGATGCGCTTTATCGGAAATACCGCGAGAATATCCCGGCCTATGACACATGGTGGTGGACAATCACGCCTTATAGCCCGTTCTCTGACGGCAGCGAGCGCTTCGTCAACCCGTTCGGCTCGCTGGAAAAATTCTACCGCGCCAGCTATTCGCTCAGGGCCGTTCCGAGCCTGTGCCTCAATCTGTCATCGTTACGGTGAGGGAGGTAAAGGGGACATGAAGCCGGTTTTTATGGAAGTAACGCCAGACAAATACGAATTGCCCGTTGCGGTTGCAGACAGCGCGTATGAGCTGGCCGCGCTGCGAGGAGTCTGCGTGACAAATATCTTCCATGCGGTCAACCGCTCGGGGAATTATAGGCAGGCGAAAAAATCGAAATACATCAAAGTATGGGTGGAGGATGATCAATGACAGAAATTCGAGGCAATAGCGGCAATATGAAAGCATACAGGGTGTGGGACTCGGAAGCCGTTGAAGGTTACAGCACGGTAGTGTTTGCGGAAAACGCGAGTAAAGCAAAACGGATGGCAATGCGTACAGACACTTGCGAAGATGCTGAGTATATCAACATCAGGGCCAGACGCTTCCCGGAAATGGACGACAAGTACAGAGGCGCTTGGGAGATTGACTGGTACAACGACGATGACCGCCGTGCGCTTGTTGAGGCTTGGATGGTCGTGCTTAGAAACGAGCTGGGAATGCGACGGCTGTGCGGTACGGGGCATATGCAGTAAATGGGAGGATGAGACATGAGCGAATTGAAACCTTGCCCGTTTTGCGGCGCAAGCGGAAGAACGGCACTGATTTTTCAATACAACGAGGAAGAAGCGTATATCACTTGTAAATGCGGCGCACGCTTTAAGGCCAAAACGAAGCCGGAAAAATTTGAGCAAATAGAAGGTAATATTTATAGAAAAATTCCTCGCGTGTTAGCTGAAGATGTAGCGCGTGACGGATGGAACAGGAGGACGAACGAATGAGCGGTATCTATATCCCCGGCATGGAGATGCCGAAGAGCGGTTATAAAGTTGTCTATATCCATAGCAATGGAGGCGTTTTTGAGCCATCAAACTCAGAATACGTTTGGACCAAATTAGCAACCGCCATCCCCGTCCCCGACCACGGTCGCCTGATTGACGCAGATGCGTTGGAGGATATGCAGATGGAAAGATGTGATGCTGACGATGATTTTCGCATAAAAGAGCGCGTCGCTGGCCGAAACAGAATTAGGAAACGGATATTAGAAGCCCCTACTATCATTGCAGCAGATAAGCAGGAGGGTGAATGATGCATAAGCCGATTTATGAGCCGAAAGGCAAGGCGAAGGAGTACGGAGACCTTGCCATCAACATCTACACAGGCTGCCCTCACCGTTGCTATTACTGCTTCGCGCCGGGGGTGCTGCACCGAGATAAAGAAGAATTCCATTCGCGCGTCGATCCGCGCCCCGGCATCATCGAGGCCGTCAGGAAGCAGCTTGAAGCCGAGCAGATTACCGGGAAACTCATTCACCTGTGCTTCACCTGCGACCCGTACCCGACCGGCTACGACAGCACCGCCACGCGGGAGGTTATCAAGCTGTTGAAAGAGGCTGGAAACCATGTGCAGATACTCACCAAGGGCGACGGGAGCCGTGATTTTGACCTGCTGGACGGTGAGGACTGGTACGGTGTGACTATTGATGGTAGCAGCGTTCCGAGAGAATCGTATCGGATTCTGGATTTGTGCGAGGCGCAGCGTCAAGGGATCAAAACGTGGATATCTTTTGAGCCGGTGATTGACGGAGAAAACGTACTGGAGGCAGTAGAAGCTTGTTCTTTTGTTGACAAGGTGAAAATCGGCAAGCTCAACTACTTCCCGTCAGATATCGACTGGGCTGACTTCGGGAGACGAGCCGAAGACCTCTGTCAGAAGCTCGGCCTCGACTACTACATCAAGGACAGCCTGCGGGCAGAAATGGAGGGTCGGAAATGAATGAGGCCCGGAAGTACGTCGCCGTTAGCATCAAGCACACGGAGTACAAGTGGAAGTTCGGAAAACCTTGCATTCTGTGGGGGTATCACCAGACGGAAGACGAAGAACCACGATGCTTCTCGGACTATACGATCTACCTGTCGAAAGCAGAGCGATATGCCCTCGGCGATTTCAGAAAGGAAGGGTACGGCAGCGACATCCTCGACAAAACAGCCGTCTCCCTGTCCGTCGACTTCTGCAAAAAGTGGAAGAAGTATGACACCGTGCTTGTGGAGGCGGAGCAATACTATCACTATTGCATGGCTGCAGGGTTGGAGATCGGCCTGGCGAAGGAGACAGAAGCATGAGCAAGTGCAAACGATTTTGGAAATATTACATCAAAGGTGAATACCACTGCGACACATGCCCGTTCAGTTGGGAAGAACGCGGAATGGAAGACGCAGATGCCGGTTGCTATATCAGAGGTGAATTATGGGACACTTGCCGCCTGCTTCCTCCGCTTCGGTTCCTTGTCGGATGGGGGCGTAGAAAGAAAACCTTGTACTATAAATATCATGAGTATGATGGTTTTGCGGAGTTTGTCGAAGAGTTGGATCGTCAAGATAGAGAAGTTGAAAAAGCATTGTACAACTATCTCAACATATACGGATATGGCATCGTGCACGCTTCACAAGGGAAAGCTGTCTTTCAAAATGACGATCATGAAACGCTGAAAGAATACAGCGGAATATACAGGCTGGCATCAGATCTTCGAGACGTCTTCGCCCCGGTTAAGTATGAGCCGTTGAAATCCCGTTGGAAAGAACTCATCAAAGAAACTTGGAACAGATTCTTGATGATCTTCAAACCGTATTTTTGCAAGTAAAGGAGAGGAAGATATGAGAGTAAGACCTATCCTATTCAATACCCCGATGACACAGGCGATACTCGACGGGCGAAAGACAGAAACGCGGCGCTTGGTACATCCGGCACATATAGCCGCCTTGCAATACCCGGCACGGTTATCTCGCCCGGAAATGACCGATCTGGATTATCTGAACAGATATGCGTCCGCGAAATACTACGTCGGCGATATCCTATATGTCCGCGAGACGTGGGGAACATGGAGCCCGACGCTCGGAACAATGCCAAGGATATACTACCGTGCAGACGATGACGCACCGGACAGCATTGAGTGGAAGCCATCGATCCACATGCCCAAAGAAGCGGCGAGGATCTTCTTGCGCGTAACTCACAACAGAGTCGAGAGATTGCAGGACATCACAACTGACGGCGCAAAGAGAGAGGGTGCCGAAACCGCAGAATGGGATGAGCTTCAGGAGAAAGCCGGTGTCGTAGGGCTAATGACGTGCACCCTGAGGGAATTCTTCGGCCATTACATCTGGAACAGAACGCTTCGAGGCGAGGAAAACTATGAAAAGTATGGCTGGGACGCAAATCCATTTGTGTGGGTACACGCTTTTGAGCGGATCAGCTACGAGGAGGCGATGGAATGACAGTCCAATGTAACAAATGCGGAGAGTATTTCACTGTGCTCCGCGAGGGGATCATGGTCTTGCAGGATGACGGATATGATGTGACCTATTTCGTATGCCCGCACTGCAAAGAAAAATATCTAATCTGCATCTTTGACAAGCGGACACGATGCAAATAATCCGGCAATATGGCCAGCGCAAGGCAATGGCAGAGAACGGATGGACTGTGGCGGAGTTCATAAAAGAGTTCGGAAAGAACTACTTGAATAACGAAAGAGAGGAGGCGACAGCATGTCAAAACCACGGTATAAGTGGTGGTCATACGTCAAATGGATGATCCGCTTATATCCAGAGCGAAAAGAAGAGATCAGGCGACGGATGGAGCCTTCCGTCACGCCAAAGTACAATGCGATGCCGGGCGGGACGGACGTATCCAGAACGACCGAACAGCTTGGGCTCGTTTCTCTCGGGAAGACGATAGACAAGGAAGTTGAGGCTGTCGAGAGGGCAATCGAGGCCACAAATAGAATGAAGGACGGAGCCGGGAGGCTGGACCTGATCCGCCTCGTTCTCTGGGCCGGGACACACACGCTGCCCGGAGCATGCGTTGAGTGCCACGTTTCAGAGCGCACCGGCAGACGGTGGCACACGGATTTTATACATCTTGTGGCAAGGAATTTCGGCCTGGAATAAAAATTGGCCTTAAAAAGCCAAATGGCCATGGTATTATGATAGCGTAATATTCTTATCATAGACAAGGAACCTGTGCTTTGAGGCTTTCGCCGGCCTGTGAGAAGCTCAGGCTTCTTGTCTTTTTGACTGTAACTCCTTTGAATATGCCGCGAGCATGAGCGGCGACAAAGGAGGTCTTTCAAATTCTTTATCTGCAAACGAACGTATTTGAAGAGGCAATCAACCGCATCCGTTTCCTGTTCGACAATCACGATGACGTGATCGTGAGCATGAGCGGCGGAAAAGACTCAACCGTCCTGTTCCATCTTGCCCTCATGGTGGCACAGGAGCGGGAGAGGCTGCCTCTCAAGGTCTTCTGGCTCGATCAGGAAGCTGAATGGCAGGCGACGGTCGACTACATGACGGGTATCATGCACCGTAATGACGTCAAGCCGTACTGGTTCCAAATCCCGTTCGATTTCACCAATAGCCTATCGCCAGTGGCCAACTTCATCCACGTATGGGGGCAAGAGAAAGAGGATTTATGGGTACACAAAAAGGACCCGATATCCATCAAAGAAAACCCGTCCAAGTATAACCGATTTCACGACCTCGTGAACGAGTTGCCACGATGCTGCACGGATTCAAATAACTGCGCTGTTTTGGTAGGCATGCGGATTACGGAGTCGCTAAACCGGCGCGCGTGTATTGCGCACGGACAGGTTAGGTACAAGGGCATCACATGGTGCAAGGCGAAGAAAGGGCCGACGCAAGTCTTCTGGCCAATCTACGACTTCACAAATGATGACATATGGACCGCGCTTGCGAAAAACCGCTGGCCATATAACCGCATCTACGATTACCAGTATCAGGCGGGAATGGCCAAGCAGAGCATGCGCGTGTCTGCACTTATCCACGAAACAGCCTGGCACAGCATCGAATTTCTCCAGGAATTCGAGCCAGAAACATACGATCGCTTCGTGAGGAGGATCAGCGGGGTCAGCACCTTCAATCACGCATTCGACAGCGAGTGCGTGATACCGAAGGAGCTGCCCTTTGCTTTTGCCTCATGGCGAGAGTATCGGGACTATCTGCTGGAGCACATTACAAAGCCGCAATATTGGGATCTCTTCAAAAACCGCTGGAAGAAACAGAACAGCGAAGAGTGGTACAAAGTCCACATTCGAGAAATCCTCGTGAACGATATTGACGGCACGATAAACTCAAATGCTCATAGCAGAATCCACCTGGCAGAGAAAAAGCAGGACTCGATTTATCACATGCGTGATAAGGCGCAGTTCCTCGCAGCGAAGGGAGAAAAAACAGATGATTAAGGACCAGCCTGTCAACAATGTGCAGTGGATCCCTGTCAAGAAGATCCACGCGAACAATTACAACCCGAACAGCGTAGCACCGCCCGAGATGAAGCTTCTGTATACGTCCGTAAAGGCTGACGGATACACGCAGCCAGTCGTGGTAATCTACGATGACAAAAAAGACCGATACGTGATCGTTGACGGTTTCCACCGGTACAGCATCATGCGGCGCTATCCGGACATCTACGCCATGTGTGAGGGAAAGCTCCCATGCGTTGTGCTGGAGGGGAAGACCATGAACGACCTCATGGCATCGACGGTCAGGCACAACCGCGCACGCGGGAAGCACTCAATCAACGGCATGAGCAACATCGTCATGGAAATGCTGCTCAACGGCGCCTCTGATTTGGAGGTATGCAATCAGCTCGGCCTCGAAGCCGAGGAGCTCGTGCGACTGAAGTACATCACTGGATATGCCAAGCTCTACGAGAACAGCGAGTACAGCAGGGCAAAGATCAGTGAGAAGCAGGCGGCAGTTTCTGCCGAGTACAGAAAGGAGCAGGAGCTATGATACAGGTTGTTGACGAGATTGTCATGAAAGGGCTGCAAGAGATCAAGCCGTATTTCCGTAACCCCAGAAGAAACGACAAAACCGTAGATGCGCTTGTAAAACTGATCCCGCTCGCCGGCTTCAATGTTCCCATCCTGATCGACGAGGACAACGTGATCGTTAAAGGTCATGCTCGTTATAAAGCCGCGATCAGGCTCGGCCTTGAGAAAGTCCCGTGCGTGGTAACACATGCAAGCGAGGAGAATAAAAACCTTGACCGCCTGGCCGACAACAAGGCGTCTGAGCTTTCCGAGTGGATCAGCGACGACCTGCTTCACGAACTGGATATGCTCAACACGGATTTTGACATCACGATGCTTGGCTTCCCCGCGCTGAACGTAGACGCTATATTTTCCGCCGAGGCGCCAGACCTCGGCGCTTTTGATATCCCGGAAGACAAGCCGACCGAAAATGAACAGGAGCGACGCGAGCGTTATCAACAGTTCCTTGAGTCTCAGCCAAAGGCTCCTCCTCCGGAACTGATCACCAGCGAAGACAGCATTCAGAAAGCGATACAGCAGCAGCGCAACATTCCGGAAAAACCGAAGCGATATTTTAAGATGGTTTGCGAGAACTGCGGCCACATCATGTTCATGGCAGAAGGAGAGGCACAGTTCGAAGACCGATAGGCGAAAGCTCACACACCGGAGGTGTACGAATTGAAGCCGATAGAAAAGATACCCGTGTATATGCGGATACGGAACGGCATAACGGTTTGCATCTGCCACGTCTCTGCCAAGAGATGCAAGCTGCCGTGCGAACGCGGAGAGGTCTCCAGAGACCGCTATGAGCAATGGCAGGAGACAATGAAGCGGGAAAGGTACGGAAGATGAAGCCCGGGTATCATCCAAAGGCATGGGATACTCCAGAAAAAAACGGAGGCTCCCTAAAAAAACAGGGCTTCTATCACAAACCCGCATGGAGACGTGCCAGGCTGCTCGCATTGCAGCGAGATCACTATCTCTGCCAGGCGTGCCTGAAAAAACGACGGATCACAAAGGCGACAGAGGTACATCACATCCGGCCGCTTGAGGATTATCCGGAGTTGGCGCTCGATCTGACAAACCTTCAATCGCTGTGCTGGAGCTGCCACGAGGAGACGAAGCCTCACGGGAAGCGAGAGACAAAAGCTCCAAAAGGTGTAAAGGTAATCAAGATATCGAACGGAGAGAACGAGTAACCGGGCAGGGGAGGGGCGCCAGATGTTTCTGACACCCCCCTACCCGTAAAAGAAACGTGTCGCGCTATTGTAAC
>Ga0310696_10000828_pt1 | contig 45974 bp, 32 predicted proteins | sample AusTroGonzalo_MG_4_FD_203885 | JGI IMG/M metagenome (GOLD analysis project Ga0310696, IMG submission 203885) | Bovine rumen microbial communities from tropical cattle in Woodstock, Queensland, Australia - Gonzalo_02 (v2) (version 2) | ecosystem: Host-associated > Mammals > Digestive system >... | reverse complement strand
TGGCTGCGCAGAGGGAAGTGCAACGAATGTCATTGCATCCTTACTCGCGGGAGCAGAAATTGCAGCAAATAATGGAACTGCACCTTATGGCAATGACTTCAAAAGAGAAGTCGAATGTGGAGCGAAACAAGCTGGATGTATAGAACACTGGGCTAAACGTGTAGGATGCTGGACGGATAGTATTGACAAAATATTGTCTGAATCGCTAGGCGAACAAATTGCAGAAGGTGGTGAAGCCAAAGTGTATGACCACGGAGCAACACTTATAAAAACTATAGGTCTTGATTATTTCGTACAGCCTATTCTCGCACTTGACCGCATATCTCTCCATAATGCATATTTCCCAGAAACAAACTTATCAGTCCTTGGTTTTGGTCGCACAGATGATAATGAATTCAAAATTGTTGTAGAACAAGCATTTATTGAAGGTTCTCATGTTTCAAATGAACAGATTGTGGATTATATGCGTAACATGGGATTTGAACTCCGAAACCCACGGAATTGGACATACGCCACCCCAGACATCTATCTCAGCGACTTACACGACGAAAATGTAATCAAATCGAAAGACGGAAATATTTTCGTTGTTGACTGCGACATTCGTATCAATACGCCTGAACTTCGATGTGGTGGTCGTCGCGAACTGACTACCGAAGTTGAGTTTTTATAAACCATTTTCCATAAATTTTATGATATGAGAAACATATTGATACTATTATTAGTTGCTGCCGTTTTTGCAGTTTCGTGCAAGAACACACAAAAAAGCGAACCTCAGGTTGCCGGTCATTACACTTATCAGCACGGCTGGAACTACGACATCGAGGAAGGCAATATCGACGTGCACGAAACTGGCACTATGGATTTCTACGCTGACAGCACGGCTCTCGACTCTGCCCGTCAGGTGTATGTTATTACTTTCAAGGACGGCGGCATGGCAACTTGGGTATTCAACTATGTTAGTCCGAGCATCTGGCACGTGGAAGGCGAAGATTTCTATTTCGCTGGCGTTGAGAAAAGTTTCCGTATGGAACTAATAGAAAACACTTGCGAAGACTGCAATGAGGAACTATCAAATGAACTGGCACAAAAGACCATCGAAGGCGTTAGCGGTGGAATAGCACGAGATATAAAGTTTCATCTGGATACACTTACCGACAAGGAATTAGTTTGGAGTTACACCTACAAGGACGGTCACACCGACAAATGGGAGTTTTATCGCAGCAATTGATTTGATATCAGCTGTTCTGGAATTTCTTAAAAGCAGACCATTCTTCCTGTAAGTCAGTGCTGTGTTCTCCTAGAAAGAACTCTGGCGGACAATTTTCCCGAAAAGGAGCCCAATTCCCACAAATGATACCGTCGTGGGCGATTATGGGCTGGAAAATTCCCGAATTGTTGTGGGCTTTATGCTTGTAATCTGGCGACAGTACAATGTCACGGCTTTTGTAGCTGATGAGATATTCGTCGTAAGGCGAAATCAAAAGGTATTTGCCTTTGCGGAATCCACGCGTACGACAATCTTCCGTAAGGTAGAAATCGCGTCCGTGCCAGCTTTCCTTATGTATGTAGTCGCCCAACAGTGATATTCCCTTACGACAATCACTTACATTCAGTCCCGACCACCATACAAAATCCTCAAGAGTAGCAGGTTGACGGCTTCGAAAATATTTACGGGCAAACATCATCAAGGCTTCGTCGCGGTCAATTCCTGTTCTGGGCTTCACCTTGTTTGCTGCAAGCGCGTAGGTAGCTTTCATCGGCAGCAAATCACCGCTACAAAGCAGTCCCGACATTTCTGCCATACGAATGTGGTATGAGAGCCTATGGTCGTCAATATTGATGTCTTTTTCAATCAAAGCTTGTACAAAGTCCTCCTTTGTGGCACTGCCCTTGTCAGCAGCGTCCTGTGCAAGGATTTCGCTGATTTTCGCCAATTCTACGTCTGGAATGTTAATCTTATTGCTGCTCATCCATCCTTTTGTCACGGCTATAGCCCTTGGCGCGCAGAGATCGAGCAACGACCAGTAGTCGTCGGCGGATACAAGCTGCCAAGTGCCTCGCATCAAGTGCAGGCGGATAATTTGACCTCTGTCGAAAGCTTCTTTGAATGCACTTGCCGACGGCTTGCTTGTCCGCATAGCTACCGCCCACCGCATCATGCGATATTCCTGCGCCTGCATGGCACCCATATAGTTAACAACCTCAGTAGGGTTGCTATACTGGGGACAGCAAAGTTGCTGGTTGAGAAGTCGTATGGCTACAGGGTTCATCTGCCTTGTCTTATTTTTGCGCAAAGTAACACATTTTCGTCCATATTGTTGTATTTTTGCCCAAAGAAAATTCACCATAAATGGAAACCGACAGAATAAAACTTCGTCCATGGCGCGACAGCGATGCCGCGACGCTTTTCAAATACGCCTCCGACCCCGATGTAGGTCCGCGTGCTGGCTGGCCGCCACACAAGAGCGTCGAGGAAAGTTTGGAAATTATTCGCACTGTGTTCAAGGATGTTACAAACACTTGGGCAATAGAACTCAAGGCTACTGGCGAAGCCATTGGAGCAATGGGCTATGGACCTTCGTGCGAATGCAACCTACCAGCTCGCGAAGGCGAACCGCTCATCGGCTACTGGGTAGGAAAACCTTATTGGAACCAGGGAATTTGTACCGAAGCTCTACGGCTAATGCTCGAACATATCCGCCAAACAACCGATATTCAGTCGCTTATAAGCGGACATTTCGTCGATAATCCAGCTTCGGGTCGCGTGATGGAAAAATGCGGATTCGTGCCGACTGGTGAAACTTGCATCGACGAAAACCAATATCAAGGCAAGGACAGACCGATCAGGGTGCTGAGATTAGAACTTAGAAAATAACTACGTCTATGATTTTTTTCATTATTGTCCACTAAAAATGAATCGTCATTCAATATTTTAGATTACCTTTGTCGCCGAAAACGTGAAATTTTTAACGTTTCAAACTACCGAAAACGTTAAATTTTATTGGTATGTATCTACAACTAATTGATTAGTAATTATTTGTAATTTATAATCAATGACAAAATCTATTATTAGAATATTATTGGCAATAAATTTCAGTTGTCTATTGTTAGTTTCTTGTTTTTCCAATGTTAATACTACTCAAAAAGGCAAAGCAGAAACCCTATCCGACAAAATCTGGACTTATAGCCAAAGTCATCCCGATGGCTTTACTCTCGACATTCGTACAATGACAGAGCCGACCGAAGGTATTGCCGTAGCGTATTCTGCCACACAGGGAAGTCATTCTCGCAAAAGCTTAAATCGCGTTGTAAGACACGCTATTAGGCACGACTGCTACGTAGGTGGCTGGCTCGACACTACCGACAGCCTTTACTATTTCGACAGCACACGGATTTTTCCAAAAGATTCGCTAAAGGCGGCCATAAAGTTTGGAATTAATAACAGGCAAAAGGCAATATTTAGCATTGCAGAAAAAAGAGAAATCAGATTACATTAGACGGTTTGAATCATATTGAATAATTCTAAAATAATGATCTCTACCTGAACACCTGCAACCTGTCGGCATCGAGCCTTACGAAAATGAAAAGCAGAATAGTAAATGCCCACAGCGACGAACCGCCGTAACTAAAGAAGGGAAGCGGAATTCCTACAACTGGCGCCAATCCGATTGTCATACCAATATTGATAGCCACGTGGAAAAACAGAATAGATGCCACACCATATCCATATATCCGCGAGAACGTTGACCGTTGCCGTTCAGCCTTGTTTATTATCCTAAAAATCAAAGCACCAAACAAAACTAGAATTACAGTAATCCCAACAAGCCCCCACTCCTCGCCTATCGTACAGAAAATGAAATCGGTACTCTGCTCAGGAACAAACTTGTACTTTGTCTGCGTGCCGTGCAAAAATCCTTTGCCAAAGAATCCGCCCGAACCTATTGCAATCTTCGACTGGTGAACATTGTAGCCCGTCCCAAGCACATCCTCGTTCTTGCCAAGCAAATCCATAATCCTCGACCGCTGATGCTCCTGCAACACATTGTTGAAAATATAGTCTACAGAATATACGAATCCGCCCATACCGACCATCAGGATTATTGCGACCAAAATAGGCTTCATCTTACTGATGAAAAACATAACCAACATCAGCAACGACATGGCTGCGTAGCCAATCATAGCAAAATAGATACTCATTTCCGCCAACTCTGGTGAAATCGTGCACAATACCACCGAAACAGCCGAAAGTATGACAGCAGAATATAATACGATGCGCGTAAACTTGTTCCTACCGCACACGACAACAAGTCCAATGACACACAACAATCCCACAATCAGCATCAACAGCGAGATATTTACGACCAATGCCAATATGAATAGGACTATCAATGCAAAAGCAGCGACGAAAAGAATCCTGTTCAACCCTTCCCTAAACATCACAAAAATGAAAGTACAGAACACCAATGCCGAACCAGTATCGTTCTGCAAAAGAATCATTATCATCGGAATGCCAAGGATAAGTCCAGCCCAAAAATAGTTTCTCACGACCTTGAACGAGAAATCCTCCGAACTCATTAGCCTTGCCATTGCAAGACAGACGGCAATCTTGGCGAACTCTACAGGCTGCATTCGGAAACTTCCAATCTCAAACCACGACTTTGCTCCGTTTACCTCCCTTCCGAACAGCAACACCGAAAGCAGCAGCACACAGCCTATACCATACATGACATATGCGAATGTAGAATAGAACTTACTGTCAATCAGAAGCACTATGATAATAACCAATATTGCAGCACCTATCCATATCAACTGCTTTCCGTACTGGCAACTCGTATCAAGAATACTCTGGTGTGTGTCATCGTAAACAGCCGAATATATGTTTATCCATCCCATAAACACAAGCACCAAGTACAGGATGACGATTAGCCAGTCGATGTTTGCCAGTAAACTATTTCTCCTACCTTGTTGCATTCGGCAAAATTGAAGTTGTTAATATTCGTTGTTCCAAATTCGGGTCGGAAATTTCACCCTTGATGTACTTTTCCATCATAAGACGTGCTATCGGAGCAGCCCAAGTTCCACCGAAACCAGCATTTTCGACATACACCGCGATTGCAATCTTCGGGTCTTCCTTCGGAGCAAAAGCCATAAACACAGAGTTATCCTTTCCGTGTGGATTCTGTGCAGTTCCAGTCTTACCGCAAACCGTAATTCCCGGAATATAAGCATTATGTCCCGTACCACCAGGCTTGTTCACAACCCAGTCCATACCTTCTACGCAAATGTCGAAATACTTTCTGTCGAAAGGCGTTACGACTTTCTCCGCCATCTCACCTTTGTAGTCCTCTCCGTTTATCTGCTTCAGCAGATGCGGTGTAATGTAGTAGCCACGGTTTGCAAGTATCGAAGCATAGTTTGCCATCTGCAACGGCGACACAAGCACCTCGCCCTGACCGATACTTACCGAATAAATGGTACTGAACGCCCAGCGGTTTTCGCCGTAAAGCCTGTTATAGTAGTCGGGACCAGGGATTTGACCTTTGTTTACGCCAGGCACACCGACATTGAAGGCATGGTTAAAACCCAGAGTTTCAATCTTTTCCTTCCAAAGTCCCAGTCCGATTGCAGCATCCTTGTAAAGATTCTTGTCAATTCCTCGCTGCACAAGTCGGCGGAACACAAAATAGAAGTACGGATTGCACGACATCTGTATTCCCATCGACACCGACGTTGGCGTTGGATGGTTGTGGCAGCCAACTTTCGACTTGTCGCACGGAAACGACTGGTTTGGTGTAATCACACCTTCCTGCAAGGCCACCAGCGCCTGCGCCACCTTGAAAGTTGAGCCCGGCGGATAAGTGGACGACACAGCCCTATTTAGCAACGGCTTGTAGGGAGCTTTCAACAGACTGTCGTAATTTTTTCCGCGCACACGACCAACCATCAGCTGCGGGTCGTAGGTCGGCATCGAGACCATAGCAAGCACCTCGCCCGATGACGGCTCAATAGCCACTACCGCGCCGACCTTGTTAGCCATCAACTTTTCGCCATACGCCTGCAAATCGCTTGATATTGTCAGTGTTATGTCATTGCCTTGAATAGCAACGGTATCGTATTTGCCATCTTCGTAACTGCCTTGAACAACACCTTTAACATTTACAAGGTAAAACGAAACGCCCTTTTCACCACGAAGAATAGTCTCGTAACCGCGTTCCACACCACTTTTTCCAACATAGTCGCCACTCTGGTAGTACGGGTCGGCTTCTATTTGTGCTTCGGAAACTTCGCCAATGTCGCCAAGCACGTGGGCGGCAATTCCACCATTGTACTTTCGAAGCGTTCTGTTTTGTACGTAGAATCCAGGATAGCGGTACAGATGTTCCTGCATCTGCGCATACACCTTAGAATCAATCTGTTTCATAAAAACAGACGGTCTGTACATCGAATATTTCTTGGCTTTCAGTATTCGTTCCTCAACATCATCCTTGCTTATTCCCAAGTCGTTGCACAACATCACGGTATCAAACTCAAATGTCTGGTGAGGCACAATCATAAGGTCGTAGGCAGCCTCGTTACACACAAGGATGTTTCCTTCACGGTCGTAAATTATTCCACGCGAGGGATATTGTACCACACGACGACGCGAATTGTTCTCTGCCGAATGCTTAAGCGAATCGTCAAACATCAGTAACAGAGCCTTCACCCAGATGGCGATTAGCACAACTAGGATTATTCCCATTATCGGATATTTGCGAATCTTGTACTCAATCATTTCCTTGACATAAGCAACAGATGGAACAGCATAATGACAGCAAGAGAAGTCAAAGAACTAACACCGACCTTAGCCAAAGTAAACAGTATGTTTGCAAAACTAAAGTTTTCAAGGAAAAATATCCAAAGATGGTGAATTATGATTATCGTTATGGCATACTTGAAAAACCAATAATAGCCGTAGTTGCGTACATTGAGTTGCTTGTTTGACTCGTAACCGTCGTGCGGAGAATACAAATCAAGAGCAAAGAACCTTACAAACGCCACCAACAGTCCTGCCGACGCGTGAAGTCCCAAAGTAGAGCCGAAAAGGTCAACGCACAATCCCATCAGAAGTCCGAGCAGAAGCACAAGATACTTGTTGGTTTCAATCGGCAACATCATGATGAACAGGATATAGACGAAAGCATTGACATACACGCTCACGCAAATCTGGTCAAGAATCAGTGCCTGCACAAGTAGCAAGACGATAAAGTACAATATGTATTTCAGTTTGTCAATCATTTCTTACTCTGTGTCTTATTGTCGCTGCTTGAAATTTCTTCCTTGTCCTTATTCCTTATTGCATATATATACTTAATGTTGTGGAAGTCGGTATATAGTTCAACGTAAATGGTATAGAAATCCGTTGAAAGGTCTTTTTCAAAACTTTTCACATACCCGACAGGAACACCTTCGGGGAAAATAGCGGAAAATCCGCTTGTGACAACCTCGTCGCCAATTCTTACGTCAACATATCCGGGCACTTCCGAAAAAGTTGCAATTCTCACGTCGCGCCCATTCCACGACAAAGAACCAAAATATCCGTTTTCGGCAAGTTTCACGCTTATTCGCGCATCGGGGTGAATGATTGGCATAATGACAGCATATTTGTCCGATACAGAACTGACAATGCCAACCACGCCGTCGCGACCGATTACGCCCATCTCGACTTCCATTCCCGCATTACGTCCGGCATTTACTGTAATGGCATTTTTCTCCCTGTTAGTCGTGGCCGAAATTACCGATGCTGAAATATAATCAAATTTCTTGTTGAGTACAGGAATACTGTTGCGCCTATATGCCTCAAGACGATTACGCAAGTCGGCATTTTCTTTTTTCAGGGCTTCGTTTTCTTCAGCAAGGCTAACATACTGAACAACGCCTGCCCATTTCTCGGCAATTGTACCAGTCACGACATTGGCAGATGTGGCGAAACCATACCTTTGATATGGATTATACGAAAAAAACAGCACGAGGCACAAGACCTCGAGCAGTATGAATAGAATGAAATATGCGTATTTAACGACAAAGTCGAGCAGATTTCTCATCGTCCGAAATTATCTCAGCAAGAACTGGAACTTGTCAACATTCTTCAATGCTATACCGGTACCGCGAGCAACTGCATGAAGCGGATCCTCCGAAACGTGAACCGGAATGTTAGTCTTGTCGGACAGACGCTTGTCAAGACCTCTCAGCAACGCACCACCGCCGGTAAGGAAAATACCTTTAGTATATATGTCGGCATAAAGTTCTGGCGGAGTCTTTTCAAGCACCGACATCAGAGCCTGTTCAATCTTCGAGATGGAACGGTCGATGCAGTGAGCAATTTCCTGATGTGAAACTGGAATTTCTAGTGGCAATGCAGTCATCTGGTGAGGTCCACGAACGATAAATTCTGCTGGCGGATTGTCGAGTTCTGGAATTGCAGCACCGACGTTAATCTTTATCGACTCTGCGGTTCTTTCACCAACCCTGATATTGTGCTGACGGCGCATATACTCCATAATGTCGTTGGTAAAATCGTCGCCTGCAGTACGCACCGACTCCTTCTCCACTGTACCGCCAAGCGAAATGACAGCGATTTCGGTAGTACCACCACCTATATCGACAACCATATTTCCCTGCGGAGCCTCAACGTCCATACCGATACCAATTGCCGCAGCCATAGGTTCGTATATCATATAAACCTCGCGTCCGCCAGCGTGTTCAGACGAGTCGCGTACAGCACGAAGTTCAACTTCGGTGCTACCCGACGGCACGCCGATAACCATCTTCAGCGAGGGGTTTATCCAATTCCTATTCTTGTTCACCATCTTAATCATTCCACGAATCATCAACTCGGCAGCGTTGAAGTCGGCGATTACACCGTCGCGTAGCGGTCGTATCGTTCTCAAGCCTTCGTGCGTCTTGCCTTGCATCTGACGAGCCTTATGCCCCACGGCAACAAGTTTGCCAGTCTTCTCCTCGATAGCGACAATTGAAGGTTCGTCAACGACAATCTTGTCGTTGTGAATTATGATGGTGTTTGCAGTTCCGAGATCCATTGCAATCTCCTGCTGTAAAAACGAAAAAAATGCCATACCTCTTACACATAAAATTTAGCATTGCAAGTTACTGCTTTTGTTGCCTTATGACAAAAGCAATAAATATTTTTTTTCACAACATATCGCTTTGAATATCAAAATAATATTTGCATTGTTAATAAAAAATAACAGCAACTAGTTGAATGGGCTCAAAAAAACAAGAATATTTCCAACAAATTTTCAAAATTTCCGTTAGCAGCAAACTGCATTTATCAAAAAAATCACATCACTCAGCAATATTTTTTTTGCATATTCGTTTTTTACACTACCTTTGTCAAATTTTACTATTGAAATGAAAAAGGTATTGTTCGTCATATTACTGATAATCACGCCGTTCCTTGCAAATTCAAAGAACGACCTAGACTTCAAGCCGGTAGTTGACACACTCAACAGCCTTTTCGTTGAAGTAATACAGGCAAGAACAGACGACAAAAAGGAAGACCTGAACAACGAGATTATAGAAACCTTGAACAAGTTTCTACACACAACAGGTTCTTTTGAACATGCGATAGACACTGTAAAAAATCTTTCTTGCCTAAAATCAAGCGACAACGCACTCAGAATCTACACTTGGAACCTTTGCTACACCGATGGTTCGTTCAAGTATTTCGGGTTCGTGCAACAAAAAAGTGGAAGCAAAATAAGTGTATATGCTCTTCAAGATAGACGAAACAGAAATACCATTGACCCGAATAAAGTACTTGAATACTATACCACCTCGGAATGGTACGGCTGCATATATTACGAATGCATAACAAACAACTGGAACTCACGCACATACTACACTCTTATAGGCTGGGATGGTGCCGACAACCTTATAAACAGAAAAATAATCGAAGTGCTTTCATTCACCAAAAGAGGAATCCCCGTATTTGAAAAAAAGATGTTCAAGGTTGACAGAGTTATTTCAAGTCGCTTAATATTTGAATACGCCGATAGAGCGACCATGTTGCTTCGCTACAACGAAAAACACAAAATAATTGTCATTGACCATCTTTCTCCAGCCGAAGACAGATTCAAAGATATGTACCAATATTATGGACCTGACATGTCGTATGATGCGCTCGAATTCAAAGGTGGACGCTGGTTGTTCGAAAGCAACATTAATCCCGAAGTTGCCATAAACTACCAAAAGAATCCGATTGTCAACAGAATTAAACGACACGGGGCATCTCACGACTTCTAAAAAATGAAAAAGACAAAAGAAATCTTCATCTATGTGGTTGACAATGATCCACTATTTCTTCAGGACTTCAAAGATTCCTTTTCTTTAGACCGGGGATACACACTATATACATTCTCATCCGTACAAAAATTTCTGTCAAATATGCGAGAGAGAAACGACAACAAACTCTCCATTGTAATCATAAACGATATGATAATAAGCCATGGGCTCAACACCAAATCTGTCGTTGAAATACTGCCAATGATAAAGAATATCGACAAAGATATTTCTGTAATTGTGCTTACTGACAGTGACAATCGAGAACTTAAACTCTCATCAAGTGACCTACGCCCCGACGCATTCATCAAGAACGACAAGATGCTGTATTTCAAGCTTCCACCAACAATCAATAGGATTGTCTGCCGATATAATTTGAAGAAAAGCAAACAAAACCTTCATATTTCTGCAATAATAGCAGTCGCTGTCATAATAATAACAATTGCATACATGGCAACAGCATCTATAATTGGCTGACTAGTCCGTTCATTACATAAAAAAAGCCGCTTCTTGCGGCTTTTTTGAGTTATCACGAAATTATCATTTATCTTACCATGTTTACTGTACCTTGTTCCCTATGTTCGATTCCATAAACATCCTCGAACTGACAATACCAATAGTATATTCCATTCTCCATAACCTTATCCCCTTTTCGTTTACTGCCCATATCGGTGCCATCCCATGCACCTTCAGAGCACGCATCGCAATTTGCTCCTGGGAAAAACTCCCTTGTTCTGAAAACAAGTTCTCCCCAACGGTCATAAATTGTCAAAAGGAAATTGTTCTTTGATATGCCATTACCACAGATTCTGAAACAGTCGTTAAGACCATCTCCATTAGGGGTGAAAGATGTCGGCGCATAGAATGAGAACTGACTGTACACCGTAACCATCCTTGATGTTGTATCTTTACAATGGTTATCATTTTCTGCCACAAGAACTACTTCGTATTCGCCCATTTCAGGATACAAATGACGCGGACTTTCGTAAGTAGAGCTATCCATGTCGCCAAAGAACCAGAAGTATCTGCTTGCATCTATTGACCTATTGTTGAACAGGACTTCTGCAGAGAGGACAGACACAGACTGGACATCGGCATCAAACAAAGCCTTTGGAACTGGATATGCATGAATCATTTTTTCGTATGTTTTCTCAATCTTACATCCAAATTCACTCCAAACAGACATTGTAACATCATAGTCGCCAGGATTCTTATATATATGTGTTGGCATTTCCGTTTCCGAGAAATCATTGTCTCCGAAAGTCCACATATATGTAGAACCATTTATATTCAATGGATTAAATTCCACAGTAAGAGGCACACATCCTTCAACATTGCTTGCAATGAACAATTCGTCAGGATAAGAATGTACAAAAATTTCTATCGAATCCATTACCGATGGTGTACCACACATATCTGTAAGTGTAATATAAAACATTGTAGTTGTATCTGGTCTTACAGTAAACGGAGAAGGAACAACCTTACCATCTTGCAATGTCAATGTATATGGTCCTCCATTTCCTCCATCGGACTCAACATAAATCAAAGCCTCGTCTCCCTGACAAATAGTATCGAAACTTGTTACCACAGATGAAATTCTCAAGTCTGGATTTACCTTTACTGTCACAGGCTGCAATTCTACCAAACATCCGTGCGAATCAAAAATGGTAAGTCTGTACGTAGTGGTAACATCAGGCGATACTTCATAACGTACACCATTATATTGGATACTATCTGGACCTTTCCACCTATAGTCATAATAAGGAGTTCCTCCTGTTACTTGCGTAGTCAGAATTGCAGACTGACCTTTACATATTGTCACATCGTTCATCGGTAATGCCAATATTGGTTCAGGCTCTGGAATATTGAATTCTTCAAGATAACGGCAACCATTGCTGTCGTGGACAGTTACAATATACGAACCTGCAGAAGTTGTAAGAATATCTGTCGTATTACCATTTGGCCACAAGTAAGTGTATGGAGGTGTAGCTCCATCTACAAATATCCGAGCTTCCCCATCGTTACCGCCATTGCACGATACAGAATCCATAGAAGTTGAAATCACAAAATCGTCGGGTTGAGTAATTACAAACGCTCCAATAACCGAACAACCAATAAGGTCGGATACTGTTACTGTGTATGCGCCACTACATATTCCATCGTATATATAATTATCAGACGGCCAAGTATATTGAAGCGGTGCGAGACCACCATGCATTACAAGTTCAGCTCGTCCATCGCAATGCCCATAACACTTAATCTGTCGAAGGATTATGCTATCAATTTCCATCCTAGGGCTAACAGTAACCGTCATTGTATGCACATCACTTGTACAACCATTATAATCGCGAACATAAGCCGCATAATGAGTTGTTTCTGTCAATAGAGTTGAAATTTCTGCACTTGCTTCAAATTCCCCATTTCCATTATTCCAAATGTAATGATACTGCGGAGGATTTCCAAAAGGAGTACCGCCAAATGCAGTAATACGTACTGGTGTTGGCTCACCTTCGCAAACGGCATAGTCGGTAGTCAGCTGCATAAGCAATTGATCTGGTTGCGTCAAAGCAATGAATCCCGTACGACTACAATTATTACCATCCGTTACTGTGAGGTAATATTCTCCTGCTGCAAGATTAACTCTATTTTCTGGACCATCGCCAATATCTGACCAAAGATAATGCAAATCGCCAGTACCGCCACCTGCATACACAGATATTGAACCGTCATGCGATGCGAAGCAACTAAGGTTATTCGACTCTATTGTCTGTATTACAACCTCTGGTGGTTCTGTAATAAGAAATGAGGAATGTGCTTCACATCCATTTACATCAGTTATTGTCAAGTTATAATTTCCTGCCCCCACATTAAGCAATTCTATTCCTGGGGCTGCCCACGAATAAGTAATAGGCAATGTACCACCATGATGAGTAACTACTGCAGAGCCGCCATTGCTTTGATAACAAGGATCGTTGACCACTGATATAGAATCAATTACAAGTTTTTCTGGATTAAGGATAGAAACTAGTGTATCGTTAGTTGTACAGCCATTATTGTCCACAGTAAGTGTTACTCCATGAGTTCCAGATTCCTGCCAAGTAAGTATAAATGGTCCTATGGAATTAGGATCTCCTTGAACAAAAGCGCCACCAAATGTCCAAGTAAAATCTGCACTTGCATCCATATTACCTGTATATGTTACAGTACATTCATCTCCGAAACATGAAATCGGCGTATATACAAAGCTATTTGTCGGCTGTTGCATAAATGTAGTTGTAACCTCTGCAAAATCAGAACAGTCGTCTCTTCCAACGTAATATTCCGTCCATCGGAAAGTGTATGTTCCCCAGCCATTTACAGTAACCTGCGTATTGGGAGAATTGGGATTTGTGAAAGTTACCGAATTATTCACATCGTCACCATTTGGATATGCGGATACAGTCCATTGTCCTGTATTTCCATTAGGTACATTTTGTACAGAAAGTCCCGTTCTGTTTGAACATATCAAATTTGGAACGCTTGCTATTGTCGGAGTTGGCGTAACACAGCAGTTCACATTGGTATAATCAAGCACAGTCACACATAAAGTTGTATCGTAGGTACAACCGAAGTTGTCTGTAGCACTGAAAGTATAGCAAGCCTCTCCGGGAACCGTAGGAACACCGATGTTATTAACAGAGAAACCTTCATTCGAACCTTCACCTTCCCACCACATTTCATCGCTATATGTATTCTGGAACGTTATAATGTGTGATGTGTCAGGGACAAGACCTTCTGCAAAATGAAGCTCTGTCTGAAATACAGTACCGTCATCAGCACCAAGATAGTCGATAAATATTACGCACCATTCACCATTGATAGGACATCCGACCAAATTGCTAAAATTGTCAACCGGCTGATAGTTTCCTGCAGGTAAAGGGTTACTTGAACTTGGGCAGTTTGCCGACATAAGACCTCTGTTGTTGCTCATTGTCCAGTAATAGTCGTAACCTACACCTACCCACTGGTCTCCATCAAGGCAAGAGTTTGATCCAACATCGTCATAATCGACAGCCTCTCCAAAATAACCACCGCCACAAGCCTGATGGAACAATGTTACACGTTGATGACTAGGACATTCAATCAATATATCAAGGTCACCCATATACGAATGCTCCATACGCATACCGATGGATTCTATTTGGTCTGCCGACTGTATGGTCTGACCTGGGGCGAACTCAGTATAATAAAAACAACTGACTTGTTCCTGATCTTCGTGCTCATCATCGAAACAATGCTGTTCGTAGTTGACTTCCTGTATTGTCATCTGCCATTCGTCCGGTGGATTCAGAACACCAGTAAGAGTAGCAGTTGCACCCGGACAAACTTCGGGAGTAACGGTTGTTCCTGTGAATGTGGGCGGTACTGATATGTACACTGTTACCGTATTTGAAACCACCTGACAACGGTTTGCATCTGTTGTTGTAAGAGTGTAGAAATAAGCACCCGGTGCAAGCGGCTCTTCAAGCAAATCCAACCCTAAACCTGTAAAAGTTTGAGTTCCTGTGTTATTCAAAGCTGTCCACGAGAACATAGTATTGTCAATTGTCTGCTCGTAGTTCTCATTGTTATGTGGGAATTCCAAACGTGCCGATACCATACCGCCAGAACACCCAAGATATGCTTCCTCTGTTGCATCGTACTGCGCTTCAGGAGTAATAGTCACAGTATAGTCCTGACACGGGAATCCACAACGTATGCTTAATTCAAAACCAGCATACTGTATTGAACCATCACTATGCCAAACTATTGTTATACAATTACCTGTTGATTCTATATCTTCTGTTGGCACAGTAGAACCACCCAATGTTGCCAAAAGAGAGCTTCCTGTATTTGGTCCATCATATATCCTCAAATAATCTAATGAAGTACTTTCTGTTCGCAAAGCTTCTACTGTTACAACCATCGGGGCATTAGCCTCGCCACAGAATGTAACTGTATAATTTTCATTTGCAGAATAGTTATTTTCTGGACCACCTGAATCATAAAGTGTCGCACTACAAGTTGTCACAGGGGCAGTAATCTGATCTATATTGTAACTCTGCGAGTATCCTGCCAGCCCAAAGAGCAGGAACAAAACCATTATGTATATTATCCTGTTATTCATTGCGCATAAAATTATTGTAGTTTTCAACTAACTTACGGCTAGAATATACGTTGACGATATAGCCAGTATCGCCAATTCTATAAGTATTTGTTTGTTCTAAAAGAATTTCAAAATCGTATGCCATTATGTTGAAACTAGCCTCATCGTAAGCTACTTCTTCATCTGCTGCAAGTTTAGTATCCTTGTCGAAAAACTTCAGTGGCGGATACTTATATGCAGCTTCTGGAGTTGTTCTTTTTACAACGAAACCATTGTCAACAAACCAATTCCAATAGGTAATTTCTTGTGGCATCAGGTTAACCATATTGTTGATATCATCGGACTGAAACTTAGAATATAGTCTGTTGTCAGGAACAACATTACTTTGCTGCTGTGCATAAACTCCTGTAAATGCGACAAGTAGAACGAGAATTGTCAATATTTTCTTCATCATTCAAAATTTTAATTCAACCGTAAAACGTATAAAATGTCAAATGGTTGCCTCCTTTTTGAAAAAAAAATCAAAATTTTTTCCACAAGACATAAAACACTATTTTACAACTTGCAAAGATAAACTTTTGTTTTAAGATATACAAGATGTTGGGAGATTTTTTTGTTTATAGGTTTTTATTTGTTTGAGGTTGTTATTAGATGGTTTGAATGGCTGCGCCGTTTATATGGCTAACGCCGTTTAGAAGTTTCTAAGTTTGAGTGCCTGCGGCGTTTCTTGGTCTAACGCCCGTTTCTAAGTTTCAATGTCTGCGGCATTTATTGGCTACGCCAGTTTCTTAGTTTCAATGCCTACGGCGTTTAAATGGCTAAAGCCGTTTATAAGTTTCTAGGTTTAACTTCGTTGAGGACTACTTGTACTGAGCGCAGTCGAAGTACGCCGTTCTAAGTTTGAGTGCCTGCGGCGTTTATTGGGCTAATGCCCGTTTGAAATTGTTTAAGGTTGTCTATGATGGTTTGGAGTAATTTGAAATAGTTTAGGATTGTTTTGTTTGTAGCAGACTTGCACGCAACGTTCCTACAACCAATTGCACAATGGAATACAAAAAAATGGGACTGAAAATTCAGCCCCATTTCATCATATACAAGAAAATCTTAATATCCCATATCCTGTCGTGCCGAATAGTTGATTTTCAAAGCACTGGCTTTCCTTAATTCCTGCTTGATATCGGTTATAATACCCATTTTGGTATCTTTATGAACCTTGAGGGAGGTTGTCATATACGGAACTTCGGCTTCGTCTCTCTCGGAACGTTCAGCAAGAATATACTCGTATATGTCGGAAAGTTCAGCGAACGAAGAGTTCAACTGAATCTTCGGCTCGGTACCGTAGGTCTTCTGATACTGCTGCAATGGCTTGCCGACATAAATGTAGCTTACCAAAGACTTCTTCTCCAGTTTCTTGATTTCGGTTGCTGTAGGAAGGTCGGAACCCTTGAGTTCGATAAGGAGTTCCACCTCGCGCATAGTCGTAGAAACCATGAAGAAGAACAGAATCATGAACACAATATCGGGCAAAGATGCAGTAGATATTGCACCTAAGGTTTTCTTTTTCTTTTTACCCATTACTGCCATAATTACTTTCCTCCATAATTTTTAGGTTCTGCTTCGGAGATACGCTGAGGATAAATCTTCCTGATAGCTTCCTGCTGTTCATCGTTAAGCTCGTCGTAGGGCTTGTTGAAGTACTTGCGCGAAGCCTCGTTACGTATCTCGTTGTATGCGGCAACCAATTCGTTCTGAACTTCTATGTATCTTCCGTAGGTAGTACCGCGGTCGTTCTGCAGGGAAATGATACCCTTCGAAGTCTTGACCGGTTTCTTGATTCCCTCTACGGTAATTTCCTCCATTTCGGGGAGAGTCGGATCGTCCTCCCTATCGCAATTGATGAACCTCTTGGCATCCTCGCGAAGTTTGTCTATATCCATCCAACTCTGGTTTACAGATATATTACCCCTTGAGTTGACAAGAACCAAGTAGATATTGCGCTTGTTGACCTCAACGTCGGTCTTCTGGTCCTTATTCTCCGGAATAGGCGGCAACTGGCGCTGGATACCTGTATCGACATCCATTGTTGTTGTCACAAGGAAGAATATAAGGAGCAAGAAAGCAATATCCGCCATAGAACTTGCGTTAATTTCCGGGGTTGCTCTTTTTGCCATAATTTTAACTTTTAAAAATTAACAATTACTTCCACAATCTTGAAACTGCACCATAAACGAGTGCCAAAATTGCTGCTGTGCCAGCTATGTAAGTCATCCACAGACCTGCCTCAGCAAGCTTGATGTCGCCGTAGGCATCACCTGGCGTATAGCCTGCCTTCTGGATACCGATTGTATGTGGAGCAATACCATCTGCCATAGCCCATGCAATGATTGCAACGACAACAATACCTATAATTGCTATTGCAGGTTTAATCAAAGTCTTGGGAGAGCTCATACCGTCAACCACAATGCCAATGATTCCAAACAGGACAAACATAACAGCACAAATTATAGCCAAGAATTCGCAGGCATACATTATAAAGCCGCCCCACTCTGAAGCTGCGGCATCAACACCGGCAATCTTGTCTGCACCTGTTGCTCCGTCAAGAGCATCCATTGCAGCCTGCATCTGCGGTGCCTCGGATGGCATCAGGAAAAACAGCACAGATATAATTGCTGCCGCTCCTAATACGACCCAACCTAATATTTTAACTACTTTCTCTAACATCTCTGTAAGTTTTTTCTAATTGACAATCAATTACTTATTATTCTTATTGTAGTCAACAAGGATATCAACGAGCGATATCGAAGCATCTTCCATTGTGTTTACCAACGTGTCAATCTTACCCAAGATATAGTTGTAGAACACCTGAAGAATCATAGCACCGATCAAACCGCCTACGGTTGTGATAAGAGCGACCTTAATACCACCAGCAACAACAGCAGGGTTGATATCACCAGCAGCCTCGATAGCATCGAATGCGCCAATCATACCGATAACCGTTCCCATGAATCCCAACATAGGAAGAAGTGCGATGAACAACGAAATCCAAGTCAAGCCCTTTTCCATCTGGCCCATCTGAACCGAACCGTAGGAAACAACCGACTTTTCAACCATTTCGATACCTTCAGAATATCTTGAAAGTCCCTGATAGAATATGCTAGCTACAGGACCGCGTGTGTTACGGCAAACATCCATTGCTGCCTCAACGCCACCTTCATTCAAAGCGTTTTCTATCTTAGTCAATAACTTCTTTGTGTTTACAGTAGCAAGGTTCAAGTAGATGATTCTTTCGAAAGCGATAGCCAAACCGAGAATCAAAGCTACGAGCAAGAAGCCCATAAATATAGGACCACCTTCGATGATTTTTATCTTCAACTGCTGATGGAACGGTTTTTCTTCAGTTGCTTCTGGAACTGTTTCGTCAGCAACAGCTGGTTCATCCTGTGCAACAGTTTCGGTCTGAGCCGGTTCTGCCTGTCCTTCTGTGTTTTCGTCTTGCGCAAATGTAGCGGTTGCGAATGTAAGCAAACCTGCTAATGTAAGTAACGAGATTAACTTTTTCATGACTTAAATTTGTTTTTAATTAATTCTAATTCTTTGTTATACTAATTTATGTTAATTCTAAAATTTAAATATTCAATAAATCAATCATTTACCCAATCTGGCGGAGAGAGTGGGATTCGAACCCACGATACGGCTTCACGCCGCATACACACTTTCCAGGCGTGCGCCTTCAACCGCTCGGCCATCTCTCCAGTGTGTCCAAAAAAGGAATTGCAAAGTAAAGAATTATTTGAGTGAAATAAAAATTTTTAATGATTTTTTTTTCGCGCTATTTGCAAGAAATCACAAAAGTTCCTCGCAATAAACTGACAAACAAATATATACTGCTAGGCTATTTTGAAAAGTTTTTTCGCATTGCCAGACGTGATTTCACATACATCATTGTAACTACGCTCCAAAATAGACGACATTTTTTCTGCAACACAAGCCACGAAAGACGGCTCATTACGTTTTCCACGATGCGGAACAGGTGCAAGATACGGCGAATCTGTCTCAAGAACAATGCTCGACAGCGGGAGTTTGAAAACGACTTCTGGCAACACCGACTTCTTATATGTCAGTACCCCACCTATACCTATATAATATCCCATGTCCAAAACTTGCCTTGCCGCTTCGTAATCTTCCGAAAAGCAATGGAAAACGCCCATAAGTCCCGACGATTTGTAAGCCTCCATCACATCCATAATCTGCGCAAAGGCATTGCGACAATGAATTATCACCGGTAAACCATGCTCCTTTGCGTATGTCAACTGAAAATCAAAGACATATTTCTGCTCATTCACAAAAGTATCGTCCCAGTACAAGTCCATGCCAATCTCACCTATTGCGACAAGATTTGACAAACTTCCGAAAGTTTCATCCGAAAAAATAACATCCAGCTCTTTCTTGTAATCGGCATTTACAGAAGTAGGGTGCAAACCATTCGCAACATAAAAGTAACTTGTATCAGTTTTTGCCAACGAAACAAGCCGTTCCAACGATGAGCAATCAATGTTCGGAAGAACAATTTTACCAACACCAGCAGCCTTTGCACGAGCAATAGTTTCGTCCCTGTCGGCATCAAACTCCTCAGAATAAATGTGAGAATGTGTATCTATCAGCATAACTGTCAGCGCTTTAGTGAGAATATCTTGCCAGGCAAAGAAACAATTGCACCCTTCATTTCCAATTGAAGTAGAATGAGACTCAACTCGTTGGGTGTCATTTCGGTCTGACGGCGCAGGTTGTCAATGTCGAGGAACTCGTACTTTGAAAGGACATCCGCCACCTTTTTCTCGTCGGCGGTAAGATCGAACTTCAATTCGAGTTTTGGCATCGACACTTCCTTCTTCGGAGTCCAGTTCATTATGTACTCGAAATCGTCGAACGACTCACAGAGGTTGGCCCGGTTAGTCTTGATAAGTTTGTTGCAACCACGGCTATATGTAGAAGTAATGTTTCCGGGAAGGGCAAACACATCCTTGTTGTAGTTGTTGGCAATATTGGCTGTAATTATCGAGCCACCCTTTTCGCCCGACTCCACCACCAGTAAGGCATCGCACAATCCTGCGACAATCCTGTTGCGCCTAACGAAATTCGACGGGTCAATCTTTGTGCCGTGTGGAAAATCGGAAATCAAAGAACCGTTGCTACTCAGCATCTTGTCGGCAACTTTCTTGTGCGCAGAAGGGTAAATCGTTTCAAGGCTATGACCGAGCACGGCCCAAGTCATTAGGTCATTTTCAAGTGCAGCCTTGTGTGATGCCACATCGATTCCGTATGCCAACCCACTGACAACCACTGCATCTGGATATTTCTTGGCAAGTTCCGACACGAACGAATTGCAAAATTCCACCCCATACTTTGTGGCGTTGCGAGTACCGACAATACTTACAATATGCTTGCTTGCAAAATCGGGCATACCTTTATAATATAATATACTGGGCGAATCTGCACATTCGCGTAGGCGTTCCGGATAGGCATCGTCAGTCAAGGTTACGAAACCAATGTCGTTGGCATAAATGTATTCCAGTTCGCTTTCGGCCGACTTCAATGCACTGTCGAAATTAGCGTACAGACGCGACGCTACCACATCGCCGATACCCTGCACCGACTTAAGTTCCTTGAACGACGAAGAAAAAAGTTCCTTTGCTGAGCCAAAATAGGAAATCAACTTCTTGGCATTGATGTCGCCAATACCAGGAACGAACGTAACGGCGACGTCGTAAAGTCTGTCGTCGTTAAGCATATTTATCTCTTTAGTGATTCAAGATTAGAAATCATATCATTGAGTTCGGCATCAGACAATACAGAAACACTTATCGGCTTGAATTTAGCGATGCCATTGGGAGTCCTCACATATATTACAATCATCTTGCGCATTCCCATAATTGATTTCTCAAGTTCAATACTCACAAAGTCTTTCTTAGGAATTTCAACTTTAAAATTTCCTGCCGAAAACATTCCTAATGATGTATATTTGAGTATAATCTTGAAACCATCAGAATTATAATAGATGTAATTGTATTTTTTCATCAACAAGTATGCCTCAAAAAGCACAAACAGTGCGATGCACACATATACCAATATGAAATTTGGCACCCATTTGAAAATCAAATCAAGCACAACTACAGCCACAAGCACCAGCACTACAAGCATAGAACCAAGCTTAATCCGCGACGAAATCTCCTTTGTATCAATAATCATAGCAATAAATTTTGTGTGACGGCAAAGGTAATGCTATTTTTTCAGATAGGTATAACAACGCACGAATAAAACAAATATTGTTTCGCGAAGAAAAAAAGAACAAAAAAAATTTTGTTGATAAAAATATTTGTGTTTACTTTGCCGTCTGTATCATTAAAGTTAAAAGTATGAATACAAAAAAATTATTAGGTTATGCAGTTGCCATCATAATGTTGGCACTTCCGATAGTGTTTTCAGGATGCAAGGTAGGTGATGAAGACCCATTTTTGTCGTTCCGCAGCAGAAAGGCAAGAGTATGTGGTACGTGGACAGTTACTAATCTTAAGTCAGAAGTTGTAAGAAAGCAGAACAATGTCAACACGAAAACAGAAACAACAGTTGATGGCGAAAATTGGAAACAAGTGATTACTATAGTTGGTACAGATAGTATCAGAGAACTTCCTGGAAAAATAACTAAGGAACCGAATCAAAACGAAGGTTCATTCTTCTTTCGCTTCGACGAGAACGGCAAAGCTTCTATGACGTACAAGTATGAATATGAAGAAGACCTTTCGGGCGAAGATGACGATGTAAGTACTATACGCCAGATCAAAGTAACAGAAGAAATAACTGGCACATGGAATTTCCTTGGTGGTATTGACGAATACAAGAACAAAGAAAGACTTGCTTTTGTTATACAAGATCAAAAGACAACAACTTATGAATATGAATTAATATCTAGCGATGATGACGAAGGTGGAGTAACACTACCCACTTTAGTTTCAACTAACGTTGTTAGTGATGGATATGCAAATGGAGAAATGAGTACTGTATATTCAATTATTGAACTTAGAAACAAGGAAATGAAGTTCCATCAAAACATCAATAGATTCTACCTTAGAAATGATAATGGAACTGGCGAATCGTATCAAGACGTTGGTTTTGAAGAAATGACACTACAACCAAGACAATAGATTACAGTTACATAACAAAAGAGGCTCGGGATTTTTCGAGCCTCTTTCTTTTTTCATTTGATTATTTTGTAATTCCTATACTGCCCTATAGGCAAACCGCACATCTCAAAGAAAGCTTTAATCTTATCCTTGAAAACTGTTCTGTTACACGAAAGATCGTAGTCAAATTTCCAATTTAAACGAGCAATCCTATCAAGCATAACCTTAGGATGAGTCTCTGTAAACTTGCTTAACGAATCAATATTTGAATAGTCAAACTTATCGGCTTTCTGCACATTTTCCTCAATCCACTTTTCATCGTGCCACAACTTATTAAAGTCCTCCTGCTTACGTTGCATTGCAAACGGGTCTTTTACCCAACCATAATGATAAACGTAGGCATCAATAGTCTTAACCTTCAACTTCTTATCATCATCTTTGCGGAAGCCTTGTGCATCGCGGTACGAGTAAATATTCTTGTTATTGCGTACAATTCTGATTTCGTTCCGATACCAATGGTACGAAGTGCCTACATAATCGTAAGATCCATAAAAATGCCTGTATTTGAACAACAAACCGTCAACACGTTTATCGACAAGATACTGCTCCATAGCCGACTTTATAGCAGGAAGATATTTTTCGTGAACGACCTCATCGCCCTGAATATAAAAGCACCAATCGTATTCTTCTCCTATTGCACGAAAGGCCTTATTAGTCTCAACAGCAAGAACTTTTCCTCCTTCCCGCAAAGAATCATCCCATACGGTGTCAACTATCTCTATCTTTTCTGGACATATTTTATCTATCAGTTCCCTTGTCCCGTCCTCAGAATCTCCAACAGCAACAACAAATTTGTCACACAACGGCAATATTGAAGTAATTGCCTCAACTACAGGATAATCGTACTTTATCGCATTACGAATAAATGTAAAACCGCAAACTTTCATTTCAAAATTTCATTAAGGTTGCAAAAATAATCGTATTTCCATTCTGTATCGTATGATATTTCGGAAAAGTTGACATCTAACAATTCATCCTGACTATATGCCACAAATCCAAACTTGTCTTTGAAATGCTCTGCAAGATATTCCTGTTCCGGCTGCTTGGGCGTAGGCACTAGCACCGCACGCCGACCAAGAGCTGCAAGGTCACACAACGAACTATAACCGCTTCTACAAAATACCCGATGTGCCGACACTATAAGCGATGCAATCCTTTCGTCGGAAGGATTGTTTTCGGAAGTAATGTTCGCAGGCAACGAAATGTCATCTACGCTAGGCACACCCCTTATTATATGCAAGCGTGCATTCGGCATTGAAGAATACTTCTCTATAAAGATATTTTCGAGCACAGTCCTCTGTGGCTCAACGCCCGACAAAAGCAACAGATCAAATTCTCCATCCACCTTGGCGACTTCCATCCCATAAAACCTTGACAATGGACCAATATGCTTGACCGACAAGTCTGTATCCGACATTTTTCCCGACAGCGACATCTCGCCATCAGCATCAGGCACCAGGCAATACCTATATTTATTTATATAGCGCAAATGCAAACGTTTCATCATTCGCGCCGCAGACTGATTTAGGAAACCATTGTCAAAATTGAGTTGATGAGTCATATAGAACGTCGGCACAACTTCGGAATACAATCCCAAACGGTTGTCAGAAAAGACATAATCAATTGAATAGTCAGCAATTACCTTCTCCAAAGCACGATGTTCTCTACGAATGTTCGAAGCAAAGCGAAACATTGAAAACAAAAACGGCAGCGAAACCATTCCTCGCCGACCATATTTCATTCTTGCCGATGGAAGTTCAACGTATGGCAGCTCGGGAAATCGGGCACAAAGATAACGCAACGAGTCTCCCCCACCGCCAAGCACGACTTCAAAACCGTTATCGATAAAAAAACGTACGACAGGTACACATCTCGATGCATGACCGAGTCCCCAGTCAAGGGGCGCAAACAATATCTTGCTTCCTGCTTTCAAGTTATGGAGTTACAAGCACATTGAAACCAAAGGAACGAATTTTCGCACCAATATTTTCGAGTTCGTCGGGTGCGACCGGCTGCAATCCCGACAGCGGAGTTTCACGGGCAATGGAATAAACCATAACCTGCGAAGGATTAAGACGTTTCAAGGTTTCGAAATATACGCGAAGCGACTCGTCGGTTGTGTTGTCGAAGAAAGTTCCGTTAATGTTTCCTCGCAAAAACATTGTCTGTATGATTGGATGCTCAAAGTTACTGGCAATATTTTCCACTATCGTGGCAATCGACAAGCCAGAAGCAGGCTGGTTTATCAGTTCGAAATCGGACTGTATGAAAGTATCAACCTTGAGTATCGGTTCGTCAATCATTTTCAACGCAGCTACAACTTTCTCGTTTCCAAGGTTCGAAGCATTTGTCAGCACCGATATTTTAACATTGGGCAGATATTTGTTCCTCAAGCGAACCGTTTCGGCAACTATTTCGGAGAAGTCGGGATTAATTGTCGGCTCTCCATTGCCCGCAAAGGTTATGACATCAAGCGGCTGCTTATTTTCAGAAAAATATTTTTCCATCACAGGGACAATGTCACCCAGACGCGGAAGTTCTATTTTTACGCCTTTGCTGTTCCAACCGCACTCACAGTACACGCAGTTGAACGAACAGAACTTTGCATTCACTGGCAATAGGTTTACTCCCAACGAATTGCCTAGTCTTCTGGACTTTACTGGTCCAAAAATTATATTATCGAAAAGAAATGTAGCCATAACAATTCCAATTTTTGCACAAAGATAATGAGATTTTAAACACGGAAGGGCATATAACAAAAAATCCCGCTATTGCGGGATTTTGTCGGTCCGGAGGGGCTCGAACCCTCGACACCCTGATTAAGAGTCAGGTGCTCTACCAGCTGAGCTACGGACCGCTCGTCTGATTTTGCGAGTGCAAAGGTAATGCTTTATTACAAACCGACAAAACATTTTTTCAATATTTTACACTGCTCCATAAAAGATTAATAATCAACACTAAAACTTTCAGAAGAATAATTTTTATTTTTATTTTAACACAAAAACGCCTTCGCTCTATTGCATTGAAACAGCAAAAAAACGATATTTGCACCGCAATTTTCAGAGATGGATAAACTGCGGAAAATATTATGTGCCATATTCCTGATACTTTTTGTCGGGATGTTTCTAAGTAACACATTATTTCCTCATAGCCACATAGTTAGGGGAATGATTGTGGCGCACTCCCACCCTTACAATCCATTTTCAGAAAATGAGCACCAACATAGCGACGACGAAATAATACTCATCGCATACCTTGCAAATGTCGCTCTTATTGAAACAGAAACGCAGGAAATTCCACCTGTTTTTCTTTCACCGACAGAATTCATACTAAAAGAATATATTCCTAGTCGCGTACAAAACAACGCAATCCTGTTCGCACGTCCCCGCGACCCTCCTGCCAATATCTAATCAGCGGTTATTAGAGAATAGGCTCATTTAGTATCTAGACATCGCTACTTCGACTGACCCTTCGATACTTCGACAAGCTCAGCAAGCGAAGCTCAGGGGGCGTCTCAGTGGGCGGAATGAGCGAACTATCAGTAGGAAATTTAACAAAAAACAAGATGAAAAAATATATACTGTTGGCATTTATGCTGACATTGTGTCTGTGCATAATGGCGCAGACAAACAAGACCGATGCAAACGTTTTCGGACACGTGGTTGACAAGCAGAGCGGCGAACATCTGCCATATATAAACATAATGGTGAAAGGCACATCGATAGGCACCGCCACCGATGCCAGCGGACACTTCCACCTCAACAACCTGCCAATCGGCAAGCTTACCATTATGGCACAGAGCATTGGCTATATGCCAGAAGAAAAAACAATAGAGACTGCCAGTGGAAAAATCATCGAACTGAACTTCGAAATAGAAGAAGATGCCATAATGCTCAACGATGTGGTTGTTTCGGCAAACAAAAACGAAACCAGCCGCAAGGAAGCACCAGTCGTCGTTGGCGTAATATCGCCCAAGACCTTTGAGAACACCAACTCGGTATGCCTCGCCGAAGGGTTGAACTTTCAGCCCGGACTGAGATTGGAAACCAACTGCCAGAATTGTGGATTCCAGCAGGTTAGGATAAACGGACTTGAAGGTTCATACTCGCAGATACTTATCGACGGTAGAGCCGTAAGCAGCGCATTGTCGCAAGTTTACGGACTGGAACAAATTCCTGTAAATATGATTGAAAAGGTGGAAGTTATCCGTGGTGGCGGCTCGGCGATTTTCGGATCTAACGCCGTTGCCGGAACAATAAACATACTCACGCGCGAACCGCAGTTCAACAGCATATCGCTTGGCAACAACACAACACTTATCGGCATGAAAAAAGCCGACATCAACACAACCCTCAACGCCTCGGTAGTATCGCTGAACAACAAGGCTGGCATAACAATCTTCGCCTCAGCACGACAGCGCAGTCCTTTCGACTACGACAACGACGGCTTTACCGAAATCGGCAAGATAAACGCCAAAAACATCGGTTTCCGTGGCTATCTGAAAACTAGCGACTACACAAAGTTGTCGATTGAATACCACACACTTGACGAATTCAGACGCGGCGGAAACAACCTGTCACTACCAGCCCACGAAGCCGACATTACCGAACAGACCGACCACAAGATACACTGTGCAGGACTGAAATACGATATTTTCAGCAAAAACAGCAAGCATTGGTTCCAAATCTACTCGTCGTTGCAAAACATCGACCGCAACAGCTACTACGGCACAGGCAAAGACCCCAACGCCTACGGAAACACAAAGGATTTTGCATCTGTGAGCGGATTCCAGTATGTGTACTATATGGACAAATTCCTTTTTATGCCAGCAACTCTGACATCGGGAATCGAATACAACTACAACTCGCTGTACGACGAATCGATTGGATACAATAGGATTATCGAACAGAAAATCAACATCTACAGCGCATTCATACAGAACGAGTGGCACAAGGAAAAGTTATCATTCCTCATCGGCGGACGTATCGACAAGCACAACATGATAAAGAATCCGATAATAAGTCCGCGTGGCAACATAAGATATTCGCCGCTGAAATGGATGTCGTTGCGTGCTGGCTATGCGATGGGATTCCGTGCGCCACAGGCGTTCAACGAAGACCTGCACATTGCAGCAGTCGGTGGCGAAGTTTCGTTGATTAACATCGACCCTGCCCTGAAGCCAGAAAAGTCGCATTCGGCAAACGCATCTATCGATTTCAACACGAAATGGTCGAGTTCCGCTATTGATTTCCTAGTCGAAGGCTTCTACACGGTGCTGAACGATGTGTTCATACTTGAAGAAAACGGACACGATGCGGCTGGCAACCTATTGTTAACCAGAACCAACGGTAGCGGAGCAACCGTCGCTGGCGTAAACTTCGAACTGAAATACATTCCCACCAAGAAACTTGAAATACAGGCAGGATTCACCTATCAGCAAAGTCGTTACAAACAACCCGAAGTGTGGAGCGAAACCATCGAAGCACAAAGGCGAATGTTCCGCACGCCCGATACATACGGTTTCCTAACTGTTTACTATTCACCGCTGAAGGATTTCGACATTTCGCTTTCGGGAACATATACAGGCTCTATGCTCGTGCAGCATTTCGCAGGCTACATAGCCGAAGATGCCGAAACAACAACAAAGCCATTCTTCGACACGAACTTAAAACTTTCGTACTCTTTCAAGCTAAAGGACGACTTGAGCCTTGAAGTAAGCGCAGGAATGAAAAACATTTTCAACAGCTACCAGCGCGACTTTGACCAGGGCGAACTTCGCGATGCGGGATACATTTATGGTCCTAGTTTGCCGAGAAGTGTATTCTTCGGATTGAAGTTCTCGATGTAAATAACAGAGGTTCAAAATCATCTATATCATCATGCTGACAAATTGTCCCGCTATCCCTACATAAATATGCAATTTTGTCATATATCAAAATTGCACATTTTATCCAGACCTCTAAATATCAACCATTTATACATATACTTTATTTTCTCGGCAGACTTATTGCAATACCACGCAGCGTTATCCGAAAAAAAATTGAAGAATTATGAATATAGATGATTTTACAACGAAAGCCCAGAAGATAATCTCGAAGTCGCAGATTATCGCTGGCGAAAATGGACATCAGGCAATTGAGCCAGGGCATCTGCTTCTTGCACTGCTCAGCGAAGCACCAGATGTGATGGGCTATATGCTCAGCAAACTCGAAATCGACAAGCGTAATTTTGAACTAACAGCACAAAGCATTGTTTCGCGCTACGCAAAAGTGCAGGGCGGCGAACCCTACATCTCGCAGGACACCAACCGCATCCTCATCGCTGCCGACAAGAAGAAAACCGAAATGAACGACAAGTTCATCTCCGTCGAGCACCTTGTGATGGCACTTGCCGAAAGCAAGGAAAGCATTGGTAAGATGATGCGCGATGCAGGTTTCAACAAGGAAAACCTGAAAAGCATTGTCCTCGAACTGAGAAAAGGCAGCACCGTCAATTCGCAGTCGGCAGAAGACACCTACGACGCACTTGGCAAATACGCCATCAACCTCAACGAGCGAGCAATGAACGGCAAGCTCGACCCTGTTATCGGTCGTGACGATGAAATCCGCCGTATTTTGCAGATTCTTACAAGGCGTACAAAGAACAACCCTATATTAATAGGTGAACCTGGCGTTGGTAAAACCGCTATAGCCGAAGGTCTTGCAGGGCGTATAGTCAAGGGCGATGTCCCCGACAACCTGAAATCCAAGAAAATCTACTCCCTGGATATGGGACTTCTTATCGCAGGAGCAAAATACCAGGGTGAATTTGAAGAGCGACTGAAGGCTGTTGTTAAGGAAGTCGTTGAAAGCAACGGAGAAATCGTGCTTTTCATTGATGAAATACACACCTTGGTAGGCGCAGGAAAATCGCAGGGCGCAATGGACGCAGCAAACATCTTGAAACCTGCTCTTGCCCGTGGCGAACTTCGTGCTATCGGTGCCACAACCCTTGACGAGTACCAGAAATATTTTGAGAAAGACAAGGCTCTTGAGCGTCGTTTCCAGACCGTTATGATAGACGAGCCAGACATTGCAAGTTCGGTCTCAATTCTGCGTGGTCTGAAGGAACGCTACGAAACCCACCACAAGGTGCGTATCCTCGACGAAGCAATTGTTGCAGCCGTTGAACTCTCGAATCGTTACATTACCGAAAGGTTCCTGCCCGATAAGGCTATCGACCTTATTGATGAAGCAGCCTCTAAATTGCGTATCGAAGTTAACTCGGTGCCAGAGGAAATCGATGTGCTGAACCGTAAAATACAGCAGCTAGAAATCGAAAAGGAAGCCTTGAAGCGCGAAAACGACACATCTAAGGTCAAGGAAATCGAAAAGCAGCTTGCAGAACTCGGTTCGGAACGCAACTCGCTGATGTCGAAGTGGAAAGAAGAAAAACTTTTGGTTGACAAGATTCAGACCGAGAAACAGAACATTGAAAATTACAAGCACGAGGCCGAGGTTGCCGAACGCAATGCCGATTATGGCAAGGTGGCAGAATTCCGCTACGGAAAAATAAAGGAAAGCGAGCGCAACATCGAGGAACTGAAAGGCAAACTGAAAACCATTCAGGGCGACAAGGGTTTGGTTGACGAAACCGTTGATGCAGAAGATATTGCCGAAATCGTCAGCCGTTGGACGGGCATTCCTGTAAGCCGTCTTGCAATGAGCGAACGTTTCAAGCTTATGCATTTGGAGGACGAACTTCACAAGCGTGTTGTTGGTCAGGACGAGGCAATTGATGCTGTTGCAAATGCCGTTAGGCGTTCGCGTGCAGGCTTGCAGGACGAGAAAAGGCCTATCGGTTCGTTCCTGTTCCTTGGTTCGACGGGTGTCGGCAAGACCGAATTGGCAAAGGCTTTGGCAGAATTCATGTTCGACGACGAAAACATGATGACGCGTATTGATATGAGTGAATATCAGGAGAAACACAGTGTTTCGCGTCTGGTCGGAGCGCCTCCGGGATACGTTGGCTACGAGGAAGGCGGTCAGCTTACCGAGGCTGTAAGGCGCAAACCTTATTCGGTGGTTCTGCTCGACGAAATCGAAAAGGCACATCCCGACACCTTCAACATTCTGTTGCAAGTGCTTGAGGATGGACGTCTTACCGACAACAAAGGGCGTACCGTCAACTTCAAGAACACGATAATAATAATGACCTCAAACATCGGTTCGCAGTTCATTCAGGAGCAGATTGACAGCGGCAAGTACGACGAGGAAAAGACTCGCCAGAACATAATGGCAACGCTGAAGTCGTTTGTCCGTCCCGAGTTCCTCAACCGTATCGACGAAACCATCATCTTCAAGCCGTTGAGCAAAGAACAGATTGTCGGCATCGTCAAGATTCAGCTCGGACATCTGATTAAGAAGATGGCAGACAACAACTATACTCTTGCCCTCAGCGACGAAGCCATCAGGTTCATTGCCGATAGTGCCTACGACCCGATTTACGGAGCAAGACCAGTAAAGCGTTACATCCAGCACGAGCTTGAAAATCAAGTTGCCAAGATGATTATAGGTGACGAGGTTCACGAAGGCGACACCATTGAAGTAGCCGTAAAAAACAACGCATTGGTGTTCAGGAAGAAATAACAAACCGTTTCATAATACAAAATGCGGACGATTGGAAAAGTCGCCCGTATTTTTTTGTTGCTACCTGCTAAAAATCATTATTGTCCGCTAAAAAATGAAAAGTCATTCCGTAAAGTAGAACGAACAGCATAAGGAACGTTGCTTGTGAGTTCACTTATACGGAATCTCCTTGATTAGTAACATTTGGGGAGATTACGGATAGCAGTCTTCACAACGCTCCCCGTTCAGTATCGCGTGTTTCGACTAGCTTCCGTACCTTTAGCTCGCGATACGAAGTGAGCAAATGACGAGCCCCTTTATTTATGACACTGTATAAATACTTGATAACATTACAATTACGTACGTTGCCCAGATTTTTATCGGACAACAATAGCTAAAAATCTTCAAGATTGAGTTTACTTGAAAAAATCGAAAAAACTTGAAGAAATCCGACAATCAAAAACAAAACACAGTCGAAAAACTTCCGCTATTCGACTGTGTCTTATCATAAGTTATAAATAATATGCAACTTAGTCAACTACATTAAATTGTAGATTTCTATTTGAATGCATTTTCGCAAAGTCCGTCGCCGTTGAGCAACAGCCTGTCGGCATAGTCAGGAACTGGACGTCCCATGTACCTGTCAACATACATCTTAGCAAGGTACTGACCGAGCATGAAGCCGTGTCCCTGCAGACCTACGAGCAAGCCGTGTCCCGGGTCGATGATGTAGCGAGGTTCTGTGTAGTAACCTGCCCAGAATGCCTGGAAGCTGACAGCACCAAGTTGCGGTATCCATTCGCGGAACATTTCGGAGCAGATTTCGAGGAAGTTCTGTGCATTGAACTTGAGGTTCTTGCCAGCCTCTGCTGCATCTACACCCGGTGATGCACAACCGATGATTTGTCCAGTTTCCTTGAACTGCTGTCCGTAAACTGCCGAGAATCCCTTGTATTGACGGCGGTCGATGAGCATATCCAAGCACTCACCGTCCTTACCCATCATTGGCAGACGACCAGTAATGAATGCCTGGTGCTTGATTGGGTACAGACCAGTCTCGATACCGAGCTGCTTTGCAAATTTTGCTGCCTGATAACCGAGCGAGTTTACAAAGTGTTCGCAGTGGTATTCTACGAATTCCTTGTCGTGGGTGTAAACCAACGCCATAAATCCCTTTGCAGTGCGCTGAACTTCAACCAAGCGGCAGTCTTCGAGCAATACGCCACCCTTTTCGCAAGCCAAGTGACGGATGTAGTCGATTACCTTGCCTGGAGTTGCCTGCCAGCAGTTGTTGGTTACGCATGCTGCGCTATAAGTGTCGAGGTTCGGGTTGAAGTATGGTGAAATTTCCTTCTGGAAATCCTTTCTGTCGACCATATAACCGTCCGACCAGCCGAGCGATGCTTCCAACGACTTGTAGGTTGCTTCGTCGTGTGCGAAACCTACATAGCGAATCGGGTAGTAGCCAACGTTGGTCTTGCTCTGCAATTCGCGGAAAATGTCCTGGTTGTGGTTTGCGATGTCGGCAATTTCGGGAACTGAGAATGCCGGACGTCCACCACCGATGCAACGCCATGAAGAACCGCGTTCTGCATTGCAGAGAACAGTCTTCTTGCCAGCTTCGGAGAAGTAGCGGAACAATGCGCTACCTGCGATACCGCCACCTGCTACGAATACGTCGCACTCAACGCGCTTGGTGTTCTTGCCTGCAATAAATTCAACAGGCTTGCTTGTGGGTTGCATATCGTTGATTGTAACTTGGTTCGACAGAGGTCCACGTGGTGTAGCATCGCCAACAACCTCTATTCCGTAGCCACGGAGCAACTGCTTTACGCGCGGAATACAACGTTTGCCACGGCAAGTACCCATACCGATACGGGTGGTGTGCTTCAGTTCGTCAACCGAAATAACCTTGCGGTCGCCAATGACTTCGAGTATCTTGTCGAGCTGAACGTCTTCGCAATGGCAGATGTAAGCAGGTTCCTTGCCGTCCTTCTTTGTCGGGTTCATTGCAACCTTCTCGCCGAAGTTCTTCTTCGGGATAAAGCCTGTAACTTCAGTCAGCTTTTCACCGCTTACGTCGGTAGCCTTTACGCGGGCAACGTTGGTCTTGTTTTCGTTAATCTTGATGTGTTCAACAACGCCTTCGCCAACCTTTTCGCCGTTGTCGTTGATAAGAACGACTTCGGAATTGACGTCAACGTGGTATTCAATAGGCAGGAACAAGGTGTTCTTCTGCAAGTTGTAGCCGAAGAGAGCCAGACCTGGGCAGTGCGAAACACATTCCATACAGCCTATGCACTTGTTGTAGTCGATTTCGGGAACCGAAGAGGTAGAAGCCTTTGTGATTGCACCTTGCGGGCACGAGAACGAGCATGGGTTGCAGGCAAATCCGTAGAGGCAGTCGGCAACTACGAAGCCGCGGTTGTTCATACGTTCGCTTGTCGGCTTGTTAGGATTCTGCAGAATGCGAACTGGACGTTGCTGTGCATCGATGTATTCCTTCGAAACGGCAAGGTATTCATCGTAGTTGACGCGCTTGTTCATCTGCATTGCAATTTCGAGGGCAACCTGCTTTCCGCGAAGAACGGCGCAAGTACCTTCGCCCACGCGAACTGCATCACCAGCACCGAATACGTTAGCACCGAAAACTTCCTTGCCCTTTGTGAGCAACTGGCTGTCGGGGATAAGGCCAGTACATATATTAATTACGTCAATACCTTCAATTACTTTCTCTGTGCCAGGAATCGGCTGGAAGTTCTTGCATTCAGCAATTACTGCACCAACAATGCCCGTGTGGGTTTCGTTCGGTATTGCGCGGAGCAGAGTATGCGAAGTGTAGATTGGAATACCAAGTCGGCGTACACGGTTTGCCTGAACAGGGAAACCACCTTCGTGGTCCATTGCTTCGACGACAGCAACAACCTTTGCGCCTGCCTGAGTTGCCTGATACGAAGTTAGGTAGCCGATGTTTCCTGCACCTATAGAAAGAATGCGCTTGCCGAGAAGCGTATGTTCTACGTTCATCATCTTCTGGACGACTGCTGCGGTATATACGCCAGGAAGGTCGTCGTTTTCGAAAACTGGCATAAACGGAACAGCACCGGTAGCAACTACAAGATGTTCGGCATCGATGTAGAAGATACTTCCGTCGCGGAGGTTCTTGCAAGCCACGCGCTTACCTTCTAGCAAGTCCCAAACAGTGGAGTTGAGGAAGATATTGCTGTGGTCGTCACCCGCGAGCGACTTTGCTATGTCGAAACCACGCATTCCGCCGTATACCTTTTCCTTCTCGAAGAAGAAGAACTGGTGCGTCTGCATATTGAACTGACCGCCAACTCGTTCGTTGTTATCGACAACGATGTTGGCAATGCCCATTTCGTTGAGCTTTTCGCGGCAAGCCAGACCAGCGGGACCAGCACCGATGATTACGACCTGAGTTTTGTAAACCTTGCGTGTTTCGTCCTTCGGTTCGATGACCTGCGGGAAATAATCCTGAGGAATTTCGCGAACCGACTTAACGCCATCGACTGGAGTTATGCAAATACGCTTGATTTCGCCATCGACCAGCATCTGGCAGGCACCGCATTTGCCGATGCCGCATTCGAGACTGCGCTCGCGTCCGTCGATGCTATGACTGTGAACAGGGAAGCCCGCCTGATGCAAGGCTGCTGCAATTGTATAACCTTTCTGTCCTGTAACCTTCTGACCGTTATATTCAAAGGTGGTCTGTTCGGTTTGCGGAATGTCCAAAATCGGATGTTCGGTAATCTTGTACATTTTCTTTGCTTTTATAATAGACTATATTTCAGTTAATTAAATTAAAAATCATCGTAAATTTTTGTGGTGTTAAATTTACATTTTTTTTGTTTTGCTATAGTTATGTAGCAAAAAAAACTGAAAAAATGTTTTCTGAGATAGTTTTCTCTTGATAATAAAAGAGTTGCGGTGTAAAGTTCATTATTTGAATGACTGTAGGTTTGACAAGTAACTGAAATTAATTTGATTTTTTGACCAACACTCTGTCGTCATTACTCGCAAGCTTCGTGCACTAAAGGGTCCGTAAAGTAGAACGAACAGCATAAGGAACGTTGCTTGTGAGTTCACTTATACGGAATCTCCCATTAGTACACAAAGGAGATTCCGCATAGTCGAACATTACAACGCTCCTCGTTCCGTATCGCGTGTATGTTCTGACTTGTGGAATGACATACTTCTTTTTATAACTTACTAACAATTCTGTTGTTATATAAGTTGTAAAAAGCGTTGAATATCAGATTACAGTCATTTGAATATATTCAGTTTTTCATCAATTGTTTTGCTGTCTATATTGGAACAGGATAGAATGCTGTGGTATAGAAAATCTGTTCTATATCTTTTGTTTTTGTTTTTAATAACTGCATTGACTTTTTCAGGATAATTTTGCTTGTATATGTCTGAATACCAAATAAAACAGGCAGGATTCTTTAAGGCATTGCTTTCGTTTGCGTGTAGCCATTTACCATTTTCACCAAGTGCTTCGCCGTGGTCGGAAAGATATATGACAATAGCGTTACTAGATTTGACAGCAGAGATTACGTTAAAGACGAATTTGTCGGTTTCGCAGACAACATTGTCGTATGAATTAATAATCTGTTCCGGGGTGTTTAATCTCGTGTCCTTGTTGGTTGTAATAGGTGTAAACTTGCAATTGTTTGTGTCGAAATGATTGTTGTAGTACCAATGGTTGCCAATTGTGTGGAATATAATCATTTTTCGTGGGCAACTGTCGTTTAGTATGTCAAGATAGGTAGGGATCATTTCGTTGTCGTACCATTTGTTTGAAAAATATACCGAGTTGCCTGGATGAACAAATCGTATCTCGTCACATTCGTGGGCAAGTTGGTAATATGTGTCGGCAATATCTTGGTTTGCAATCCAATATGTGCTGAAATTGTCTTTGTTGAATGATGAAATAAACGATTTCTCGGAGAAAGCCCTTTCTTGATTTGCGCTGTCGGCTCTTGTAAGTATGTGTGGCAAACTGCGGTTTGTGTAAGTGTATTCGGAATAAATGTTCGGAAATGATATTATGTTGCGTTCTTTTGCTAGGTTCGGGGTTGTTTCTCTGCCGTATCCGTTTATTGACAGATGGTCGGCTCGTAACGATTCTCCAATAATCAGTATGGTGGTGATGCTGTCGGTTCTATGTGCGGTTTCTGTCCTTTCGTCAGGATCATAAAGAATTTTATTTGTATTGTTCCTTAGTATGATATACTCTTTGGTTTTGTAGTAAACGTTATAAGGAAATCTATCCGGCAAATAAAGTTTTGCACCATCCGTAATGTGGACACATCCGATGAATAGCGGAATAGATACCAATGCTAAAATTAATGGTTTAGAGAATGTTATTTTTGACCTGTATATTATGAATGCAGTTGAAGTTATCACCCACAATATTATGCATAGGACTGATGGAACTGTAAAGAAATCGCTTGTCGTTTGAATGTCGTTGTGTAGCGAAGCGTCAATCAGCATAGGAGTAAGTGTGGCTCCGTACATAATCTTGGCGTAGGACAAGATTGTACCTGCGAGATTGTATAGTGGAAACAATACATAGAACACATATTTGTTTGCAGAGATTGCTGTTAGTAGCAATGCATTTGCGATTGATGCTAAAGCCCAGTATATGATGTAATGAATAATTTCATTGGTTGTGGATAGGTTTGTGTCAATGAAGTATGCCGTTACGTAAAGAAGACTTGTGGTTACGGATATAATTATCAAGAAAATTACTTGAGGCGTAAATATATGGAATTTATTTTTGCCGTTTTGTCGTATTGTGTTGTGTTTCAGTTTTTCATCCATCCTATTTTTTGTACGCTATATCAATGGTTGCAAATCTACTATCATTTTTGTGTATGGCAATGCCAGTTCCTCAAAATTTTGCAGTCATATTAATATTGTCTATATTTGCAATCCCTAAAAACAAACGTAATGAACAAAGAAGATATAATTGAAGTCCTCGGTGCTGTCCGTTATCCCGAAACGGGACGCTCTATCGAAGAGGAAGGGATGATAGGCGATATTGAAGCCAATGGCAAGGAGATAAATGTTACTTTGCTGTTTCCGAAGGCTACCGACCCGTTCTTGTCGGCAGTTAGACGTGATGCAAAGGATGTTTTGGAAGCACAATTCGGCGATGTCGCTGTAAATATAATCACAAAGGTAAAGCCGAAAGAGGCTAAGCCAAAGCCGACAGAATGTGGCGTAGGTAAGGTTAAGAATATTGTTGCTGTTGCTGGCGGCAAAGGTGGCGTAGGCAAATCGACAGTTGCCGTAAACCTTGCTATCTCGTTGGCACAGAAGGGGTACAAGGTAGGTCTGCTTGATGCCGATATTTTTGGTCCGAGCGTACCGAAAATGTTCAACACCGAAGATGCTCAGCCTTTGGCAGAAGCCGACAGCGAAGGTCGTGAAATCATTATGCCGATTGAGCAGTACGGAATAAAATTGTTGTCGGTTGGTTACTTTGTAGCACCGGGAAGTGCAGCAATTTGGCGCGGACCAATGGCAGCGGGCGTGATGAGACAGTTCATCCAGAATACCAAGTGGGGCGAACTCGACTATTTGCTTTTCGATATGCCTCCAGGAACTGGCGATATTCATTTAACATTGGTTCAGACGGTACCTGTAACTGGTGTTGTGGTTGTTTGTACTCCGCAGCAGGTTGCAATAGCCGATGCCCGCAAGGCTGTTTCTCTGTTCCGCACCAAAGACATCAATGTGCCGATTTTGGGTATTGTTGAGAATATGTCGTGGTTCACTCCTGCAGAATTGCCCGACAACAAGTATTACTTGTTTGGCAAGGACGGCGGTGTTGAACTGGCTAAGGCTATGGACACCGAATTGCTCGGTCAGATTCCTATCGTGAAGTCAATCTGCGACAGCGGCGACAAGGGAATGCCTGCTTCGATGGAATTTGCAAGCATAGTTGGAAAGATGTTTGCACAACTTGCAGAGAATCTGGTAAAGGCAGTTGAAAAGCGCAATGCAACCTTGCCTCCGACAAAAATGGTTGAAACAAAGTAAAATTATTCAATATGGAAGAAATAGTAAAGAAAATCCAAGCGTCTATTGACGAAATAAAGCCTTTCCTCCAGCAGGACGGTGGTGACATTGAACTTATCGAAGTAACTCCCGATTTTACTGTAAAGGTAAGATTGCAAGGTGCTTGTGGTTCATGTCCATATCGTATCCAGACATTGAAACTCGGTGTTGAAGACAAGTTGAAGACCGATGTTCCACAGGTTAAGGAAGTGGTGAATGTAAATTAACAATGGACAACCGGAATATTGAGATAAAATTTTGAGTCTCAACAAAACTTGTATAGTCATACCAAGTACAATACAGTGCATAGAACTTTCAACAAGTTTACATCGCCATGGGACTTTGCGAAAACAAAGACTTACGCCAGAATATAGAGACATAGTATGTAAATTATAAATTCTTGAATTTTAAATTAGTAATAGTATGAAGAAAATTTTTACAATCGTAGCATTGGCGTTATGTACATTAGCCATGAACGCACAACACGTAGCACGGACAATGGATTTCGAAGGGACTTCGAGGAAATACATGGAGTACATTCCGACAAGCTCACCCGACGGCAGTATGCCAGTAATATTCCTACTGCACGGACTTGGCGACAACTGCAACAACTTCTCCAACCTACATTTCGAGAGCGTTGCACCAAACTGGATAATAATCACACCAGAAGCGACAGAAGCCACTATAAACATTATGGGAATGTATAGTATGAATGCAGGAACAGCATGGGCAGCTGGCGTTGGTGGAGAAAACATTACATATAGTGGATTGCCCATTGGTAACATTGAATTGAACGCAAATGTAAACGACGAGGGATTCATCCTTGCAATACTAGACTCGCTCGAAAACAACTTCAACGTTGATACCGACAGCGTTTTTGTTGCAGGGTTCTCTATGGGTGGATTTATGAGCAACAAGATGGCTGTTAAGCACGCCGACAGAATCAAAGCTGTAGCTTCGGTAAGCGGCACTCTCGGTCATTTCCAAGCATTTGAACCTACTGGAAACATAAATACAATGCACATACACGGTACTTCCGACGAAACAATATCATACGCCAACGCCGATTTTAACTTCAATGGAGTTGCTGTACCAGTAGGACTTGGCGCAGAAACCCTTGTAGAAACCTGGCGCAACTACAACCAATGCAGCACAGAACCAATCGTTTACAATTTTGAAAACACCAAAAACGATGGACTTACTTTCGAGCAATACATCTACAAAAACGAAGAATCTGGTCATAAAACTGTTTTCATCAAGGTTAACAATGGTGTTCACGACTGGTACGATGGTTCTAGCCACGACATCGACTACAACACCGAAATATACAAGTTCTTCACTGGACAAGAACCAGAAGGTGATACGATTACAACAATAGTAGGAAACGGTGGTACAATTACTCCTCATGGAACAATCATTGTTGATGATGGTGCCGACCAAACTTTTACAATCGCAGCCGACGAACACTACAGAATCGTAAGCGTAATAGTTGATGCTGAAACAGAAAACGAAGCCGATATAACAGAAGAACTTGTTGATGGCATTTATTCTTTCGCAAACGTCACAACAAACCACACTATTACAGCAACATTCGAGGCAATAACCTACACAATTGAAGCTACAACTAACGAATTTGGCACAATCGCTCCTGCAAGCATAACTGTAATAGAAGGCGAAAACGCATCGTTCACAATCACAGCCAACGACAGCTGCCGTCTTGTAAGCGTAATGGTTGATGGTGAAAACAATGTTACAGATGCACTTGAAAATGGCGTTTACACATTTGAGAATGTTACAGCTAACCACACAATTGCTGCAACATTCGAGAGAATCCCGACTTTCACAATCACAGCTACTGCCGAAGGTAACGGCACTATCACACCTGCTGGAGAAAATGTTGTAATGGAAGGCGAAAACATTTCATTCACTGTTACTGCTAATGAGAGCAACCGTATTGCAAGCGTAATGGTTGACGGAACTAACAATGTTACCGAACAACTTGTAAACGATGTTTACACTTTCACAAATGTAACAACAAACCATACTATTGTTGTAACATTCGTCGAATCAAACTCTGTTGATATGTTTGAAGTTGCTTCAATGGCAATCTACCCAAATCCGAACAATGGTATATTCAATATCGATTTCTGCAACTTTGAAGGCAAAGCAACCTACCAGCTAATCAATGCTCGCGGTACTGTTGTTGAAACTCATGAAATAAACGTTATGAACGGGAAAAACATGAAATTCAACCATAACCTCAAGGCAGGTATTTACTTTGTAAGAATAATAGCAGACGACAAAGTTTACGTTGAGCAGATTATTGTTGAATAATCAGACTAATACATAATTATAAAAAAGGAAGAAGTAGTGAAGCAAATCTACTTCTTCCTTTTTTGGTAACTATATACATGTTGACACACAGAACTTCAGTTCCGATTCTTTGCGTCATCCGTAAGACAAAGCGAACCGACTAAGGAATGTGTCGTGTGAGCCTGTCTGTACGGAATCTCCAGTAGAAATGATATCTGTTGGAGATTCCTTCTTTTTTGCTTTTTATTGTTGTCCGATAAAAATCAGGGTGATGTGCGTAATTGTAATGTTATCAAGTATTTATACGATGGTATAAATAAAGGGGCTCGTCATTTGCTCACTTCGTATCGCGAGCTAAAGGTACGGAAGCTAGTCGAAACACGCGATACGGAACGGGGAGCGTTGTGAAGACTGCTATCCGTAATCTCCTACAATATTACTACTCAAGGAGATTGGCTACGCCGAACTAAAGGTACCGCATAAGCGAGTTCTCACGACACGTTCCTTAGTCGGTTCACTCTGCTTTACTCGCAAGCTTCGTGAGCTAAAGGTTGCGGAATGACTTTCCTTTTTTTTATCGGACAACAATATTTGCTTTTGTTGAATAATAAAGCTCCCTGAGCGAAGTCGAAGGGCAAGTTGAAGGGTCGAAGTACGGCTATCTATTAGGAGATTGCTTCCGCGAGCTAAAGGTTGGCTTCGCCGAGCTAAAGGTTGCGCACTTCATTTCGCAAGGCTGCAAGCAGCGTATAAGAACAAAAAAAGCCCCCTTCTATCCAAAAGGGGGCTTTTTACAAATCGTTTATTACCTTATTACATTGACTTTTACAACGCTTGTGCCGACCTTTACGAAATATGTTCCATCGCAAAGACCCGACATATCTATGGTCTGGTTTTCGGATGCGTTATCAACAGTTGCAACAACCTGTCCCAAAGTGTTGATTACAACAATGTTCTTACCTTCTGCATTCGTAATATTTATCTGTCCATTGGTCGGGTTAGGATAAACCTCGATGGCATTTGAAATCATTTCATCAACAGAAGCATCGCAGTCGGCTACAATGTCATTTACGGACGGATAATTAACATAATAAGCTCCGTATGAGTATTCAACTATACCAGCAACCCTGTAATACTTGTTTTTCTCAATAGGATATGCTCCATTTTCAAAATTATGACTGAATGTTACAGTATCGCCTGTTTCATTTACACACGACCAGTTTCCGTATGGCATTGTGCTACCGAGACTACGAACACATTCAACACGAACATAACAACCTTCGTATGCCTCGCTCTTGGCTTCATTAACTGTAACATCTATAGGAGACACAACACCCATGTCATAAATTTCAAAGTTTGCAACATCTGTCAATTCGGTAAGACCATAATATTCAGAAACCTTTGCTTGGAATTTGACAGAATCACCAATGTTAGGATTGTTATTAGAATCAAATACCCAGATGCCGCTCCAAGCCTCGTTGGCATCCTGAATAGAGTATCCCTTAACTGGGAAATACGGAGTATTTATAAAGTTGGAAGTAACAACGCCCTTTACCCAGACAGTCTGGTTGTTGTAAGGAGAGTCTCCACTTTCTTCAGTAGTATATTGTATCTCGCGTATTGGAGTTGTTTCTGGTACTGTATAGTTAACCGTAAATGTCGATGTCGCGGTTGCTATGGTATTTCCTGTTGCAACTAAACTTGCAGTAATTGTATGTTCTCCCTCTGAAACACCAGTAAAAGTATGCGAAGTTTCTGTTCCCAAAATAGCATCCTCATTGTCGAGAGAGAAGGAAATATTGCCATCAGTACCTGGAGTGAAATTGAATACCGATACAGTTGCGTTAACTACTGACGAATAAACCGTGCTTCCATTTGCAGGATTGGTTATCGTTATTGCAGGAACAACAGCACCAACAACTATGTCGTTTTCATCGCGCGGCTTCAATTCCCAGATGCCTTCTTGTCCGTACCAGTCCACAATACCTGTTACCGTATATGATGTACCTACTGTAGGAGTATAACTAAGACCAAATACTACGATTGAAGTTCCATCGTTGATAGTCCACTTCTTTGCTCCGCCAATGTTGGTACAAATACCAGTTACTGTTACAAGAACGCTTTCGTATGGTTCTCCGATTTCGCTAATGCTTTCAAGCTCAAGTCCATTAATTGGAGCAGCTTCCCCATTGTTTACAACCGATGTCGGATTCATTTCAGTAAGACCATTGTATTCTGTGATTGTACCAGATACAATTACATTGTCATTACGTTCAGGTGTTCTAGTAGAATCTGTATTATATACGTATAGTCCGCTCCAAGCCGCTTCGGCATCCTGAACATAAAATTTGTCGCCGTTGAATCCTGTAACCGTACCGTTTATGATTACAGTCTGTCCGTTATATGGCGATGCACCATCTTCTGCGGTTGTATATTGAATGTCGTGGATTGAAGTGAAATCTGGCGAAAGGTTAACCGTAAATGTCGATGTTGCGGTTGCAATTATGCTCTGGTTGGTTCCAACAAGACTTGCTGTAATTGTATGCTCGCCATCCTCAAGACCTTCGAAAGTATGCGATGTTGATGTCCCAGTAACGGCTGTTCCATTATCAATTGCAAATGAAATGTTACCGTCGGTGCCTACCGTGAAGTTAAGAACTTGTACTGTAGCATCTACTGTTGACGTATAAACTGTGGAACCGTTTGCCGGATTGGTTATTGTAATTGTGGGAACTACCGCTCCTGCAACAATGTCAGCTTCGCTACGCGGCTTCAACTCCCAGATGCCTTCGGTTCCGAACCAGTCAACAATACCAGTTACGGTATATGATGTTCCAACTGTAGGAGTGTAGGTAAGACCGAATACTACAATCGATGTTCCGTCGCTGATTGTCCACTTCTTAGCTCCGCCAATGTTGGTACAGGTTCCTGTAACTGTCACAAGTACGCTTTCGTATGGTTCTCCTATTTCACTGATGTTCGCAAGTGCAAGTCCGTTGACTGGCGTAACAGCACCATTGTTTACAACTTCTGTAACTGGCGACATTTCGGTAAGACCGTTGTATTCGGTGATTGTACCTGTTACGGTTACATTGTCGTTGCGGGAAGGTGTACGGTCAGAGTTAGTATTATATATGTAAAGTCCGCTCCATGCTGCTTCGGCATCCTGAACATAAAATTTGTCGCCGTTGAAACCTGTAACCGTACCGTTAATAATTACAGTCTGTCCATTATATGGCGATGCACCATCTTCTGCGGTTGTATATTGAATGTCGTGGATTGAAGTGAAATCTGGCGAAAGGTTAACCGTAAATGTAGATGTTGCGGTTGCAATTACGCTCTGGTTGGTTCCGACAAGATTTGCAGTAATCGTATGCTGTCCATCGGTAAGGCCTTCGAAAGTATGCGATGTTGATGTTCCTGTAACGGCTGTTCCATTATCGATTGAGAATGATATATTGCCATCGGTGCCTGCAGTAAAGTTGAGAACCTCTACCGTTGCATTCACTGTTGAGGAATAAACTGTGCTTCCATTTACAGGACTGGTTATTGATATTGTAGGAACACCGGCTCCTGCAACAATGTCAGCTTCGCTACGCGGCTTCAATTCCCAGATGCCTTCGGTTCCAAACCAGTCAACAATACCAGTTACGGTATATGATGTGCCAACTGTAGGTGTGTAGGCAAGACCGAATACTACAATCGATGTTCCGTCGCTGATTGTCCACTTCTTAGCTCCGCCAATGTTGGTGCAGGTTCCTGTAACTGTCACAAGTACGCTTTCGTATGGTTCTCCTATTTCACTGATGTTCGCAAGTGAAAGTCCGTTAACCGGCGTAACAGCACCATTGTTTACAACTTCTGTAACTGGCGACATTTCGGTAAGACCGTTGTATTCGGTTATTGTACCTGTTACGATTACATTGTCGCTGAGCGACGGGGTCAACGATGAATTAGTATTATATATGTATAGTCCGCTCCATGCAGCCTCTGCATCCTGGATGTAGAACTTGTCGCTGTTTAAGCCTGTGACTGTTCCGCTTACTGTAACGGTCTGTCCGTTGTACTGCGAAGCTCCGTCTTCTGCTTCAGTATATTGGATGTCGTGGATTGGCGTTGTTGTCGGGCCATCAAGGTCAACTGTGAATGTTGCCGTTGCGGTTGCGACTACTGTTTCATCGGTTGCAACAAGGCTTGCGGTGATTGTGTGCTGTCCATCGGTAAGGCCTTCGAAAGTATGCGATGTTGTTGTTCCTGTAACGGCTGTTCCATTATCGATTGCAAATGAAATGTTGCCGTCGGTGCCAGCCGTGAAGTTAAGTACCTCTACCGTTGCATTCACTGTTGACGTATAAACTGTAGAACCGTTTGCTGGATTGGTTATTGATAGTGTAGGAACACCGGCTCCTGCAACAATGTCAGCTTCACTACGCGGCTTCAACTCCCAGATGCCTTCGGTTCCGAACCAGTCAACAATACCAGTTACCGTGTAGGACGTGCCGACTGTCGGTGTGTATGTAAGACCAAATACAACAATCGATGTTCCGTCGCTGATTGTCCACTTCTTTGCTCCGCCAATGTTGGTGCATGTTCCTGTAACTGTAACAAGTACGCTTTCGTATGGTTCTGCAATCTCACTGATGCTTGCAAGTGAAAGTCCGTTGACCGGCGTTGCTGTGCCGTTGTTGATTATTTCAGTTGGATTAAGTTCTGTAAGTCCGTTGTATTCGGTTACTGTACCTGTTACGATTACATTGTCGCTGAGCGACGGGGTCAACGAGGAATTGGTATTATATATGTAAAGTCCGCTCCATGCAGCCTCGGCATCCTGGATGTAGAACTTGTCGCTGTTGAAGCCGGTGACTGTTCCGCTTACGGTAACGGTCTGTCCGTTGTACTGCGAAGCTCCGTCTTCTGCTTCAGTATATTGTATGTCATGGATTGGCGTTGTTGTCGGGCCATCAAGGTCAACTGTGAATGTTGCCGTTGCGGTTGCGACTAGTGTTTCATCGGTTGCGACAAGGCTTGCGGTGATTGTGTGCTGTCCATCGGTAAGGTCTGCAAATGTATGAGAAGTTTCCGTTCCAACAATTGCATCTTCAGAATCAATTGCAAATGATATGTTGCCGTCGGTGCCAGCCGTGAAGTTGAGAACTTGTACTGTAGCAGTTACGGATGATGTATAAACCGTACTTCCATTGGATGGAGTAGTTATTGATATTGAAGGAACACCAGCTCCAGCAACAATGTCAGCTTCGCTACGCG